>VOFB01002878.1_pt1 | contig 111010 bp, 188 predicted proteins | sample 5384141 | NCBI WGS metagenome assembly VOFB01 (sample SAMN12384721, study PRJNA508395) | human gut metagenome | isolation source: healthy gut A | host: Homo sapiens | reverse complement strand
GGCAGTGATGGCAGGGTTCGCTGCATCGGCAATGACATAACGCGCCAAAAATGACAGATACGCTCGCAGCATAGGATTGCGCTTATAAGGCATAACAGAAGAACCGATCTGATCTTTTTCAAAAAAGGCTCTTCCATTCTCCTTCAAGTGGCACAGCAGCCGCACGTCCGTGGCAAACTTGGAAGGCGCTCTCGGCAATACCAGCCAACGGTGTTCACCACGGCGCTGTCCATTTTGCGGGAATAGGTCTGGCCGGAGACAGGAACCACAGCGTCAAATCCCATTTCAGCGGCAATTTTTTCTCCAAAGTTTTACTTTTTCTCCGTATCGCCAGCAAACAGCTCCATAAAACTGGCCTGGGTACCGGTGGTTCCTTTGGAACCGAGGAGTTTGAGCGTGGAAATGCGGAAATTGACCTCTTCCAGGTCCATCAGCAGCTCATTCATCCAAAGCGTTGCACGCTTGCCGACAGTGACCATCTGCGCAGCCTGAAAATGGGTGAAGCCCAGCGTCGGCATGGCTTTGTATTCATCGGCAAATTTCCCAAGTGCCGCAAGAACCTGCACCAGTTTTCCGCGCACCAGCTGCAGTCCTTCGCGCATCAGAATCACATCGGTATTATCGCCCACATAACAGCTGGTAGCACCTAAATGAATAATGCCTTTTGCTTTGGGACATTGTGCGCCATAAGATGCACATGGCCATCACGTCATGACGCAGCTTTTTCTCTTCCGCGCTGCCACGTCATAATTGATATCGTTGACGTGAGATTCCATCTCAGCGATCATCTCGTCGGTGATCTGGGTCAGTCCCAACTCCTTTTCCGCCCGCGCCAGCGCAATCCACAGCCGGTGCCAGGTGGTGAATTTTATCCGGAGAAAAGAGATGCAGCATTTCGTCACTGGCATAGCGGGATGCCAGCGATTTTCATAGATATTTTTCATGTGCTTTCAACCTCATTTTTTGTATTTTTAATCAACAAACAAAATACATGACGATTTTAATATTTTATCATAGCCCCGCGCGCTCCGTCAACAATTGCCGAACGTAACACAACGGGAAAGGGGCAGCATCCCCCCTTCCCGCTGCGAAAGAATTTTTATTTCAGACGCTTTGATAAAGGTTTCTAAACGATCCATGCCTTTACGGATGGTATCCATATCGCTGCATAGGACCAACGGACGTGCGCGGTCTGCACCGAAAGCTGAGCCAGGAACAGTAGCAACCATTTCTTCCTGCACAAAGGCACTGGCGAAGTTGCTTGAACTGCCAATGGCATGGCCGCGGATCGTACGGCCCATAACGCCGTCGAGATTCATCATAACGTAAAATGCGCCCTGTGGTTTGAGACAGCTGATGGAATCGATCGCATTCATGCGTTCCACCATGTAATTGCGGGCGGGCCTCGAAAGCCGCGTGCATCCGCTTGACGCTTTCCTGGCTTCCACGGAAAGCTTCCGCTGCCGCAGCCTGGGGAGATCGTACTGGGCGCAGCGGTGGAATGGCCAGATAATTGCTGATCAGTTTTGTGACCGGGGCAGGCGCGGCCGTGTAACCGATGCGCCAGCCAGTCATGGCATAAGCTTTGGAAACACCATTGACCAAGATCGTATGCGCTTTGACGTCGTCTCCAGCGAAGCAATGCTGGTAAAGGGCTTGTTGTCATAAACCAGGCAATAGTAGATTTCATCGGCGATGATATAGATGTCGCGGGCGACACATACGTCTGCCAAAGCCTGAAGCTCTTCTTTTTGGTATACACCATACCAGTGGGATTGGACGGATTGTTCAGAATGATCGCCTTGGTTTTGTCTGTGATTGCAGCATCCAGCTGTTCCGGGTGTGATTTTGAAATCTTGCTCGTGGCCGGCTTCTACCATTACAGGAATACCGCCGCTCATACGGATCATCTCAATGTAGCTGACCCAATAAGGCACAGGCAGGATCACTTCGTCGCCGGGATTGAGCAGACACTGCAGGGCAATATACAGGCTGTGCTTTTGCACCGCTGGCTGCGGCAATTTCCGCGGGAGCATACCCACGCCGCAGTCTTCCCTGAGCCGCAGGCAGATGCTTTCTTTCAATTCTTGCGTCCCGGAAGCCGCGGTATAGCGGGTTTGATTGTCAATAATGGCGCGGATTCCAGCCAGCTTAATGGTATCAGGCGTGTTGAAATCCGGCTCGCCTACGCCAAAACCCAGCGCGTCCTTTCCTTCTGCCTTCATTTGTTTATATAAATTGTTAATCGCCAGCGTACTTGAAGGCGCAATGGCCGACGCAATTCTGGATAATTCTTTCATCTTTTGGCACTCCCTTTTCATTGGCATAGTACAATAGCCATGGAAATCTGCAGTCATTATACTATGTTCCATCTGACCATGCAAGACGTATCCCTGGTGTTTCCTAAGACTGTAGCCACTCTGTTGTCATCAGATCCTATATATGTTATACTTAATCATTAAATTTTGGAATTATGGTGATTCAGGCAAATGGAAAAAATAAAACAGATTTTCGCTTCAGCATGCGGCTTTTTATAACAATAGGAATTATTATTGAATCGTTGCAGTTATAGCAATCATTGGCGGTTCCATTATGCACTTATTTGATTTGAATACCGTTCCATCGGGCAGCTGATTCTGTTTTTTGTGATCGTTGCTGTGGTAGGATTTCCTTTAGAACTTTTTGCAAAGGCATTTCCGGAAGCCATGTTATCTCTTGGCAGACTTTCATTGCAGGATGCACGAATCCTGTTTGTTTTGCTGGACCTACTTTTCTACCATCTTTCCATGGCCATTGTGGACTATTTTATGGATAGCGTTTCCACAACGTTTGTTTCGGTCCTGGTTGGTCGGTTTGATTATGGCACTCACGTCGGTAAAGATATAGGCGAATCAAAATCATAATCGCTGCGCCCCTCTTTTGTATTGGAATAACAATCGAACGGTATGCGCCGATAAAAACCTCCCATGTACTTAAATGTACATGGGAGGTTTTTATTAGATTGTTTTTTCGATAGATCTGATACAGCCCATCCATAACCAGATTTTATCATAAATAAATGTGGTTGTTGCAATAGCGCACAATAACCAGCATTGGGGCCGGTGGCCACCAGAGACGCTTTCTTTTCGGTCAGCGCCTGAATCCGGTCGATCACCCCATCAAGCATACTGGCAGTGCCGTGAACGGACGATCACCGACCGCATGCAGTCCCGCGTGTTTTTACCGATCAGCGATACCGGTTTCGCGAAAGAAACGAAACTGCGCGCCGTCCGCCGAAAGGGCTTCCAGCGAAATATGATACCCGGAAACAATAATCCGCCTTCAAAGCTCTTTTTCGGTGATGTAACAAAAGCCGTAGCTGTACCCATGACGATCGCATAATGATGGGAGGCGGAAATTTTTTCGATGGCTGCCACAGAGCCGCTGACCAGATCCACCCCCAGCTGGTATGGTTTCGGTACGGATATTGGGTCCGGTTTTAACACCAGGGCCAACCTGCAGCGGCGGACGCCCTACCAAACGGCTCAGCGCCTTTTTTGCAGGTGGAAATCCATACTGGGCACTACGCTGCAGAAAATGCTCCCTTCAACCTCGCTCAGGTCATAGTGGTAGAGAGTTGGGAGAGGTTCATCAAATCCACGGCGATCTGGTCGGCGGTCTTTCGCTTGTCCGTATCCAGAGTGGAAAAAAACAAAGCTCCCCGTCTCGTCAAACAACCCCACCGATGTCGTCATATTGCCCACGTCCAAAGCCAGCAGCATGGCCTTCCTCCTATTCTTTCCGCTGTTGCGGCTCAATCGCTCATACCTTCAGCGCTTCCCGGATCAGGAGGCCCATTTCCCTGCAACCCACCAGTTTATCTGCTTCTCCCATCGTGTCGGCAGTGTGCCACCCGGCAGACAGGACCGTGTCCACCGCCTCTCAATCTCCTTCGATTCTTCGCTTAAGTCAAAGGAATATTTGAACATCATTGCAACCGACAAAATGGTGGCAATGGGGTTTGCTTTGTCCTGGCCTGCAATATCGGGCGCGCTGCCATGAATCGGCTCATACAGTGCGGGCTTTCCGCTGCCGATGGAAGCCGAGGGCAGCAGCCCCAGAGAGCCGGTGACCATGCTGGCTTCGTCAGAGATGTCGCCGAACATATTTTCAGTCACGATCACGTCGAACTGAGAGGGATCCCGCACCAGTTGCATGGCGCAGTTGTCCACCAGCACGTCCTCCAGTTCTACATCCGGGTAATCCGCCGCGATGCGGTGCATGGTGGCGCGCCACAGCCGGGAGGTTTCCAATACGTTGGCCTTGTCCACGGAGGCGACCTTTTCTGCGCTTCCGCGCCAGTTCAAAAGGCCCGGCGGCCAATACGCTCGATCTCCATTTCGCTGTAAGCCATCAGATCGGGTACACTCTACGCCCCGATCTTCCGTCTCATAGCGGCCGCGCTTGCCGAAATAGATACCGCCGATCAGCTCGCGCACCATCATAATGTCGATGCCTTTCTCCGCCGTTTCCGTTTTCAGCGGCGAAGCGTCCACCAGTGCTGGACGCAGTGTGGCGTGACGCAGATTGGCATACAGGCCGAGATCCTTTCGGATCGCCAACAGAGCGGTTTCGAGGCCTCTCCTCGGCGGGGCCGGTCCGGCCCCCATTTGGGGCCTCCGACAGCCCCCAACAGCACAGCGTCGCAGGCCCGGCACTTCTCCGCAGTCCCTTCGGGATAAGAGACGCCGTATTTGTCTGTGGCGCAGCCGCCCAAGTCCACGTCTGTATAAGAAAATGTGTGGCCGAACCGTTCACCCACGGCGTCAATGACCCCCACAGCTTCGTTCACAATTTCCGGGCCGATGCCGTCGCCGCGGATCAGCGCAATTTTATAATCCATAAAACGGCTTCCCTTTCGTATTGTTTTCTGCTGCAGCCTTTATTTTGCCAGGCCGCGCTTCTTCAGCGAGTTCATCAGACCGCCAGCTTCGATGATGCCGTTGACAAAATCCGGGAACGGCGCGCTCAGATAGGTCTTCCCTTTCGTCTCATTGGTGATGACGCCGGTGCTGAAATCCACCTGAACTGTATCGCCGGCATCGATGTCTTCTGCCGCCTCGGGGCACTCCATAATGGGGAATCCAATATTGATTGCGTTGCGGTAAAAGATGCGGGCAAAACTTTTCGCAATGACACATTTGACGCCGCAGGCCTGAATGGCAATGGGAGCGTGCTCCCGGGACGAGCCGCAGCCAAAATTCGCGCCGGCCACAATAAAGTCGCCGGGCTGCACCGTCTTGGCAAACTCCAGGTCAATATCCTCCATGCAGTGTTTGGCCAGTTCGCTTTTTTCGGGTGCGTTCAGATAACGCGCGGGGATGATCACGTCCGTATCCACGTTGTCGCCGTATTTATAAACTTTCGCCATAGTGATATACCTTCCTCTCCTTATTCCACGTCTTCCGGCGAAGCCACACAGCCCTTGATGGCGGAAGCTGCCGCCACGGCAGGACTTGCCAGGATAATCATTGAGGATGTGGGACCCATGCGGCCGACAAAATTGCGGTTGGTCGTGGAAATGGCCCACTCGCCGTCCGCCAGCACACCCATGTGACCGCCCAGGCAGGGACCGCAGGTGGGCGTGGACACGGCGCAGCCGGCATTGATGAAAATTTCCACCAGGCCTTCGCGCACTGCCTGCAAATATCCCTCCTGCGTGGCAGGGATCACAATGCAGCGAATATTGGGCGCTACGGTTTTCCCTTTCATGATCTCGGCGGCCTCGCGCAGATCCTGAATGCGGCCGTTGGTGCACGAACCGATCACGACCTGATCCAGATGCTTGCCGGCCACTTCGTCCACCGTTTTGGTGTTGGAGGGCAGGTGCGGCATGGACACTGTGGGCTTGAGGGTATTCAGGTCAATGGTGATGGTGCGGGCATATACCGCGTCGGGATCGGCTTCAAATTTGGTATACGTTCGGTCCGTGCGGCCGGAAAGGTAGGCGATCGTTCTGTCGTCCACCGGGAAGATGCCGTTTTTGGCTCCGCATTCAATGGCCATATTGGCGATGGTAAAGCGGTCGTCCATGGTCAGGTCTGCCACACCGTCCCCGGTAAACTCAAACTTTGATACAGCGCACCGTCCACACCGATCATGCCGATCAGATGCAAAATCACGTCCTTACCGCTGACATACTTCTGCTTTTTGCCGGTCAAAACCACACGGATCGCCTGGGGCACTTTGAACCAGGCCGTACCGGTGGCCATACCGGCTGCCATATCGGTGGAGCCGATACCGGTGGAGAATGCACCCAGCGCGCCGTATGTACAAGTGTCGGAATCGGCGCCGATGATGCAGTCGCCGGGGATCGCCAGTCCCTTTTCGGGGATCAGGGCGTGCTCCACCCCACGGTGCCCACATCAAAGAAATTTTTTGATTTCGTGCTTGCGGGCAAACGTGCGCGCTGTGGCGCAGAGCTGTGCCGCTTTGATATCCTTACAGGGGGTGTAGTGATCCAGCACGAGGGCAATTTTGTTTTTGTCAAACACTTCGGTGAGTCCTGCGTCCTCAAATACGCCGATGGCCACCGGCGCGGTAATATCGTTGCCCAGCACCAGATCCAGGCTGGCCTCGATTAGCTGGCCGGCTTCCACACGATCAAGCCCGGCGTGGTGGGCCAGGATCTTCTGGCTCATTGTCATTCCCCATGAAATCGTCCCTTTCTTCCATTCGTTGCGGAAAGTATATCTGTATTATGCCACATTCCATTGCAATAGAATGTAAACTATGTTACAATTTGAAAAAAATCACAAGAATGGAGGACATTTGATGGAATATCAATACGAATATTTCATGTCGGATGCACTGGCACTGCCAAAGGATGCATGGAAGCCTTTTCACAATGCCGGCCCTGTTCTCTCCTACCCCAAAAACAAACTCCTGTACAATCAGGGCGACACAGCTTTTTGCTTTTATTACATCGTTTCCGGCCGCATTAAAACCTTTATCAGTTCTGCAGAGGGAAATGAACGACTGCTGACAATTTACCGGCGGGGCGATATTTTGGGCGAAGCGGCATTTTTTTTGACGAACGGCCCCGAGTTTCTTCCGCCCAGATGATGGCGGACACGAAGGTAGTGTCTATCGACCGGCCCGCACTGGAGCGCTGTATGCAGCAGTTTCCTGCCCTGGCGTTTTCCCTGCTGCGCTATTTATCCGCCACGGTGCGTATGCTTTCGACTCATCTGGACGCCACTTCTTTTCTGCCTGCAGAGAAACGGATCGTCCGATTGCTGCTCAACATGGACAGCGGCGGCAACCATACTGTTACCTGCACCCATGAAGAGCTGGCCTATGCCCTGGGTCTGAGTCGCGTGACCGTCAGCCGTATTTTGAGTAGCCTTGCCAAACAGGGAATGATTGTTTTAGGATACCGAAACATCCAGCTTCTGAATCGAAAAAATTAGAGAATCTGATCGCAGATCTTATGGAAAACAGCTGAAATACTCCCCTGCAGCGCAGGAAAACCACAGTGCAACCTGAAGTTGACAAAACGCATCTCAAAAGCAATGGCCACAGAAGAAAGGATTTGCTACAGTGAACCCATTCATACTACAGGAGGCGATTCCATATGAACTTTGGAGAAAAATTATTTTCGCTGCGAAAAGAAAAAGGACTGTCACAGGAAGCCTTGGCGGAACAACTGAACACGTCGCGCCAGGCCGTCAGTAAGTGGGAAAACGATCAGGGATATCCCGAAACCGAAAAACTGCTGATGCTGGCTAATTTGTTTGAGGTCAGTGGGATTATCTGCTCAAGGAGAGCCCGTCCGACATTTCATCGGATGGACAAGGATTGTATGTCAGCCGGGAGCTGGCAGCAGGCTATCTTCTGTACAGCCGGCAAGTGGGCCGTTCGATCGGATTGGGGTTCTGTTTCTGGATTTTGGGCGGCATTCCCTTTATACGCTGCTCCCGGATCAAACCGGCTTGCGGCTTCTCGGCATGGCGTTGTGCTTGTGCATAGGCATCGGCGCATTTGTCCTGACCGTTTTTCAGAAAATCAGAATATGAGCGGCTGGAAAAGGAGCCGCTTTATTTGACCATGCATACTGGAAGGAACTGCATGCACAGTATCAAACGATTCGGAAACAATGCCGTCTGCTGGCCATTCCTGCGCCTGCATTTTGGCGGCCTGCATTCTGTCCATCTGGATCGCTTTGGAGCGGACGCAATCGCTTTCTTTTTACCATTCGCTGGCCTTTCTGGGAATCGCCATCACCTTTTATGCGCTGGTGCAGTCTGTCAACCGGATGGAATCCTACGCCTTGCTGGCGGAAAATGAAGCGCACTGCCGCAGCTTTTGGTTTCGGCTTCGAAAAGCCTTTCGCCAAAAACTGGACAACATGTAAGAAAGCGCGGGCGGTTCCGTTCTTGAAACCGCCCGCGCTGTAAACACGGCAACGCCTGTATGCTTTTTACAGGATAATGCAGATCAGGCCGCCGCTGCCCTCGTTGATAATGCGCTGCAGCGTTTCCTGCAGCTTTTTGCGGGCATCCTCTGGCATACGTTTGAGTTTGCCCTGCAGATCCTCACTGACCAGCTCATGGAAAGAGCGGCCGAAAATATTGCTCTGCCAGATTTTGCTGGTGTCACCTTCAAATTCCTCAAGAAGGTAACTCATCATTTCTTCGCTCTGCTTTTCATTTCCGATAACCGGAGAAACCGATGTCTCAATATCGGCACGAATCATGTGAATCGAGGGGCGCTGGCTTTAAGCCGTACGCCGTAGCGTCCTCCCTGTTTGACGATTTCCGGCTCTTCCAGCTTCAGTTCGTCAATACTGGGCGAAACAATGCCATAACCGGTCTCGCGGACATCCTGCAGGGCCTCGCGTACTTTGTCATACTCTGTTTTGATGCCGGCAAGATCTGTCCGCAGCGTCATCAGGTCGCCGTCGTCCTCCACAGCGAAACCGGAACGTTCGCTCAGCGTTTGATAGAACAGTTCCTTCGGCAATTCGATGGACGCTTTGACGACTCCGGTCCCCAGAGAGATTCCTGTGATGGCCGCCGTACTGATATGCTCGCTGCCTGCCAGAGCCAGCACCGCTTCTTCGGTATCCCGGATCTTGCGGATGTTCTGCGTGCCCTGCTTGATTGCGGTGAAAATATCATTTTTAATCGGATGGGTGTATTCCAGCGCATCGATCCAGGCGGGAAGGAACAGGTCCAGCTCCCCGCATGGGAATTCATAGAGAACTGCCTTCAGAATATCTGCTACGTCGGTGTCAGAAAGGGTCTGGCAGTTGACCGGCAGGCAGCGTACACCGTAGGTCTCCTGGATATCTTCTGCCATGGCTCTGGCAGTTTCCGAGTCAGGGCTGGCGGAGTTGAGCAGCACCAGAAACGGTTTACCGATCTCCTGCAGTTCCGAAATAACACGCTCTTCTGCCGGCACATAGCTGGAGCGCGCAATATCCGTGATACTGCCGTCTGTGGTCACTACAATGCCGATCGTTGAATGCTCAGCGATCACCTTGCGCGTTCCCACTTCAGCTGCTTCTGTCATGGGAATTTCGTGGTCAAACCAAGGCGTTGTGACCAGGCGCGGTTTATCCTCATCCGTCTGGCCTACTGCGCCGTCCACGAGATACCCCACAGTCGATCAGCCGCACCGAACATGCTGCGCCGCCTTCCAGTTTGATCTCCGCGGCCTCTTCCGGTACAAATTTCGGTTCGGTAGTCATAATCATACGGCCTGAGCCGCTTTGCGGCAGCTCATCTTTGGCGCGCTCCTGCGGTATACATTGTCGATGTTCGGGAGTACCTGAGTTTCCATAAAGCGCTTGATAAGCATTGGATTTTCCGGCCCGCACCGGACCCACGACACCTATGTATATGTCACCGTCGGTGCGCAGAGCGATGTCTTCGTAAATTTTTTCCGTATCCATTGTCTTTCCCCCTCTTTACCGTTTGCGCGGAATCAGCAGAAGCTGGCCGGCGCTGCAGGCGCAGTCCTCATCCATATCGTTTGCGGCGCGGATGACCTCTGCCGTTGTGGAATAGCGCTTGGCGATATCCCACAAACTTTCATCCTCGTCGAACACTTTTAATACGATGGATGGGGCTGGCTTGTATCTTTTGGATGCTCCGTGTCCACCGTCATATCTGTCAACCCCAGCAACTGTCGGCGGTCCGCAGCTTCCACAGAAAGTCTGCCGAAAAACGGATTTCAATGCCATTGGAGAAATGGCAACAGAAAGATCGCCGCCGTAACGCACGGAGGCCGTGCAGCTGCACTCAGGAGACACCTCTACCCGGCAGGTGCATTCCAGCTGCCGTTCCGCCACTAGAGGTACGCCGCCTTCGTCCAGAAACAGGAGCTTTACATGGGCCATCGTCTGAAGGACAGCAGTATTGTCCTCTCGGATGACGTTGACCTCATCGAAGGAAATAGCGGTGGACAATACGGCTGAGGGCACCACGCCCACCTCAATGGTTTGCCGAACGCTCTGTCGACGGGTAAAGGCATTGATTTCCCCGGTACACTGCAGATTGGACATCGTTGGCGTCACTTCATAAACGGTGCTGTAAACATCACTGATGCAACGGAACTGAACACTGCGGCGGATACAGGCCTGCGCACTGAGATATACAGCCAGCGTCACACGACGGCGGTCGTCGGGGTTTTCATCGCTGCCGATATGGTAGTCCATACCAGACAGCTGTAACGTAATCGCCGCCGCAGCATCCTCCGGCGACTCCTCAATCTCCATGATCTGAGAAAAGGGCAGTTCTGCCGTTGCCGAGGCAATCCCCTGCTGCTCGCTCCGGTAAAGAAGTTCAGCAAGCAAAATCCCTTTCACAATCAGTTTCGCACCGAAAATTTTCGTTTCCTGTACGCTGGGGTAATGGTACAGGACAGGATTTCCAGAACGGCTTCCTTTCCGGCCGGAATGGCAATTTCATCTGTAAAAGGTAAAATCCTTTTCAGTGTATGCAGTAATTAAATTTAAAGTTTCCTGTCGGGCCATCTGGGCGATGCCTGGTGCACTTTGTGCACTGATATCCGTGCAGAAATCCGCCTTTGTGCTTTTTGAGGCCCTGCAGACGCACCGTCAGCAGGACACGAGTGAATATCTTGCGCGGATTCAGGCTTTTGGTCTCAATGCTCTGGATGTGTGCCGGGCAAAAAGACTTTGACAGTGCTCAAAATCCTTATTGGAAAGGGATGTATTGGATGGGAGCGAAAATTCAAGATTGCGAATCCCATTCTCACCCTCCGGTGTAAAAGCACCGTAACCTTCACACTGCCTGTGACAATGGCTTTATCCCCCTGGATGTCCTTTCCGCGCAGAAACACCTTGCCATCCGAATCGATAATCCGGGCAATATCCGGGCAGTAATCCGGCACGATGGTTTCCGTCGCTTCTTCATGAACGGCTGTTGCCGCAGTGCTGAACTCATAAAAAGCACAGCGTTTCCTTTTTCAATTCTAATTCCATAGTTGTCCTCCCCTGCGATCCATGTCAGAATCCGTGCAGAAGGCCGCAGCCCTTTCCCGCGCGCAGCGGGCCAAGCCCGGCAAGGCGCAGCGCCTGCACGGAGCAGCGGCATCTGTTTCATTCAAACCTATGTCCCACAGGGGAGCTTTATTCACGCGATATGGAAAATTCTTTTCAGTACGCCGCACAAAAACTTCGGCGATTTTACAACGACGATCTTCATATCATGGCACATCTCCTTTCATCCCTACCGGCGCAGGCAGCCGATGCCGCACGCGATCAGCAAAAAAAAGCAATGAGAAACAGCAGCGCGCCAATGGGAAAGATCGCCGTGATCAAGATCCCCAACCCCAAGGCCAGGGCGCACAACCCAATAAACCAGAATTTATGATGATTGCACATTGCAATTCCCCTCCTGCACAACTGCTTTCTGTTTCATTATATACAGCGCAAACGGCTATGGTGCATCGGCTACGAGGCGGCGGAGGCTGGATGCAGTGATAAAACAAGATCGCCGGAGCGGCCGTAAAGGCCGCTCCGGCGATGTTGCTTACACAGTTTACGATTTTTCTTTCCTTTGGCTTCCCACTCTTTCAGTCCTTTCAGCTCCTCATAGAGACGCATGTAGCTTTCATGGCGGGAACGCGCGATCTTTCCTTCCTCCAGAGCGCGCAGCACGGCGCACCCCTTTTCCTTGGTGTGACTGCAGCCAACGAACTGGCACGCATCCCGATACGGCGCAAAATCACGAAAAGTTTCCGGCAACGCTTTTTTCAGCTCCAAGTTCAGCTCCGCGGTATCGAAAGAAGAAAAAACCGGGTGTATCCACCACCAGCGTACGCTCATTCAGGCGAAACAATTCCACATGGCGCGTCGTATGCCGGCCACGCCCTAATTTTTCACTAACGGCTCTGGTTTCAATCCCCAGCGACGGATGCAGCCGGTTCAAAATACTGGATTTCCCTACGCCAGAGTTCCCTGTAAAGGCAGATACCTTTCCAGATATAAGCTCGTATAGTTTCTCCATTCCTTCGCCAGTTTCCGCGCTGACCTGCACCGTAGGATAGCCCACTCTGCAATATAGTTCTTCCAAACTTTCGCCGCTTTCCAGATCACATTTGTTGATGCAGATCACCACACCGCAGCCCTTCAGTTCGGCAATAGCACAGACGCGGTCGATCAGGTAGGGATCGCTGACCGGAACAGCTTGCGAAACGATCACTAAAGCTGATCGATATTGGCCACGGCCGGACGCAGGAACGCGCACTTACGCGGCTCGATTGCCTCCACAGAACCGCTTCCGTCGCTCAACTCCTGCACTTGCACCCAATCTCCCACCAGAGGTGAGATTTTCTCCTTGCGAAATCTACCGCGTGCCCGGCACGCGACCATACGCGTGCCGGTATTCACGTAGTAAAATCCGCTGAGTGCTTTTTCAATGATCCCGCGGCTCACGAGAAAGTAACCTCCTCGTTATAGCTCAAAGTACCGTCAAAATATACAGACACGATCTGCGTACCGGAACCGGTCAACGGAATGCTGATTTCCATCAGAGCACGATCCACATCGCTGTCAAACTGAACATCGCTGCCGCCTACCACAACACGAACCTTAACGGTACCCTCGCCTTCCGGCAGGGCAATCGATTTTGTGATCGTTTTTCCACGGGTTGGGCAGGACCTTTGGACACAGTGAGGGTGATTGTTGTTCCTTCCTCCACCTGAGAACCGCTAGCAATATCCTGATCGATTACCGTACCTGCTTCAGAGTCGCATTCTACCTCTTTAATCTGAATGATCAGCCCACCGGATTGCTCCTGGGCTTTCGCCAGTGTCATGCCAACATAATTGATTACGGTAACCGGTTTCACTTCTTTACCTTTACTGAACACGATGGTTACTGTATCACCCTTTTTTCAGTGTTGTGCCCTTCACCGGATCAGTGGAAATTACGGTGCCTGCAGGAATCTCATCGTCATAGGCTTCTTCTTGAACAATATTCAGGTCGAGACTCATATTTTTTCAGCGTGCTGATGGCGCTGGTCTGGTTATAATCCGTCAGATCCGGCATTTCGTCTGTCTGTTCGCCAAGGCTGACCGTAACTTGAATGACATACTTTTCTCCCTTTGGACCTTTCTTTGTGCGGCCGTCCTCCGGAGATCGTTCGATGATCACATCTTTGTCATATTCGTCGCTGAACTCACTGCCTATGGTTTCAATGGTGTATTTTTCGCTGATCTCCTCATCTGCCATGGCCTCTTCTACCGTCATTCCAACTACTTTGGGAATGACGAATTCTGCCTGGCCGCCTCCGGCAAAGCTGGAGAGGATCATGCTGAAGAGAATGACGATCACCACCACTGCCGCAGCGATCGTTGCAATCATCGGCCCTTTGGAGCGCTTGTTCCGGCGGCGTCTGTGCTCCCGCTCGTCATATTCGTCGTACTCATCTTCGTAATCGCCGCGCGGATCGTATCTGTTGTCTCTGGGCTCTGCGCTGAGGCCTTGCATAGTGCGGATGTACCTCGTTCATCTCTGAGGCGTTCAGATGCTGCGTCGGTTCACTGGTTTCCTCCACAGCAAAGTCAGAGAGAACATAATCAAAATTGATACTTGGATTCTTGCGGAACTCATCCAGGTCACGCAGCATGGCCTCTGCGCTTGGATAGCGCTTTTTCCATATCCGGTGCCATCGCCTTCATGGTGATCAGCTCCAACGCTTCCGGAATATCGGGGTTGATTTCCCGGGGAGAAAGCGGCACGGAACTGATGTGCTGAATCGCAATGGAAACGGCGCTGTCACCTTCAAACGGAAGCCGCTCCGTCAGCATTTCGTAGAGCACCACACCAGCGGAATAAATATCCGTGCGCGCATCTGTATGACCGCCTTTGGCCTGCTCGGGCGAAATATAATGCACCGAACCAAGGGCTTCCTGGGTCAGCGTATTTTCTGCCGAGGCTACCAGGCAGGCAATTCCAAAATCTGCTACTTTGACGCTGCCGTCCCGCAGGATCATGATATTATGGGGTTTAATATCCCGATGGATGATACCGCGGCTATGGGCATGGCCCAGCCCTTCATAATCTGGGTGATAAAGTGCAGTGCTTCGCGCCAGTTCAGCTGTCCCCGGCGTTCCATATACTGCTTGAGCGTGATGCCGTCGATCAGCTCCATCACAATGTACTCGGCGTCACCGTCGTGAGATACATCGTAAACCGATACGATATTGGGGTGCGACAGCATGGCCACAGCCTGTGCTTCGTCATGGAACCGGCGACGGAAATCCGCATTCTGTGCCAAATCATTTTTGAGCACTTTAACAGCCACCTGCCGATTCAGCCGATGGTCCATAGCCTTATAAACGATAGCCATGCCGCCGGTGCCGATCACTTCCAGGATCTCATAGCGGCCATCCAGCATTTTCCCGATATAAGCATCCATATCAGCCATCCGCCTCCTCTTCGTATTGCATCAGAATCATTGTGACGTTATCCGGCGCGCCCCGGTCGATGGCGATCTCCATCAACCGATCCAGACAGGTGTTCCGCGGTTCTCCGTGGATCACTTCATACAGCATTTCCTGATCGCTCACCGTATTAACCAGACCGTCCGGAGCACAGCAGCAAAGAATCGTCCTTGCTGAGCGACAGCTGAAACACATCACAAAGAACCTCCCGCTCTGTACCCAGTGCCCGGGTAATCAAATTGCGGTTGGGATGACGGCGCGCCTCTTCCTCTGTAATATCGCCGTTTTCCAGCATATCCTGCACGACAGAGTGATCCCGTGTAACTGCACAGATGCCGGATTCGTTGATCCGGTAAGCACGGCTGTCTCCCCACATTGAATATCGTGGCCTGCGGCCCGGCACACACTGCCGCCACAAGAGTCGTTCCCATGCCGCGGCACTCCTTGTCCTCCCGTGAACGTTCATAGACAATATGGTTCGCTTTTGCTACGGCAGCTTCGCCGGCCTGCGCCACAGCGGTGATATCCTGTCCCGGCCGCAGCGTGCCGCGGAGTGCTTCCAGAAAAGCTCCGGCAGCCAAAGAGGAAGCCAGCGCACCGGCCCGGGCACCGCCCATACCGTCGCACACCACAGCCAGAGTGTATTGATCCAGCTGTTCTGCAGCGCATATATCCTGATTCTCTTTACGGACTGCGCCCTGATCAGTTTTTTGCCAAATTTTCATTGTGTTTCACCTGTGTTTCTCTATCGTTTCCACCAAAAAGCGTGCTGCGGCGCAACTGTCCGCAGGCTGCCGCGATATCCCAACCCAACCTGCGCCGCACCGTAGCGGTGACGCCGCGCTCCTCCAGCTGCTGCTGAAACGCGGCCATGCGGCGGCTGGGTTTGAGCGGACTTTCCGCAATATCGTTGAGCGCAATCAAATTGACATGCCCAGGCATCCCGCGCAGGCGCCTGACCATAAGATCCGCCTGCCAGGGCGCATCGTTAACGCCGTCAATCAACGCGTACTCAAAGAGATCCGCCGCCCTGTTTTTTCAAAATAAGCCCGGCAGGTCGACATCAATTTCTCCACACCGGCGGCGCGATTGATAGGCAGCAGTTTGCTGCGGGTTTCATCGTCCGGCGCATGGAGCGAAACAGAGCGTCAGCTGCAGATCCTGCTGCGCGAGACGTTCGATTTGCTCCACCAGACCGCAGGTCGAAAGCGAAAATGTGGCGCATGCCGATGTTCAGTCCATCCGGATGATTCACCAGTTCCAGAAAGCGAAGCACGCTTTCATAGTTGTCCAGCGGTTCGCCGATGCCCATCAAAACGATGTTGGAAATCGGCTCCCCAGAATCGAGCTGCGTGAAAAGCACTTGGTCCAGAATTTCCGAAGGGGTCAGCCGGCGGACAAAGCCAGCTTGGTGGACGCACAAAACACGCAACCCATTTTGCACCCCACTTCCGTGGAAATACAGATCAATTTCCATGCCTGTATTTCATCAGAACGGTTTCGATGCAATTTCCATCCTCCAGACGCCACAGGTATTTTATGGTGCCGTCCAATTTGGAGACCAGTTTGCGTTCCACGGTCGGCACTGTAATGAAATAGCGCGCGGAAAGCGTTTCGCGCAGCGGCTTGGACAGGTTGGTCATTTCATGGAAAGATGCCGCGCCCTTTGTGCAGCCAGATAAAAACCTGTTTTGCCCGGAAGGACGGCTCACCCAGCGCTTTAAACTGCAGGGCAAGTTCCTGCATGTTCAGAGACTTGATATCGATTTTCACGACGCTCTCCTTTCAGTATGGCCGCTCTATGGGTCATTTTCTGCGCAGTGTACAGATATAAAAACCGTCTGTTCCCTGGCGCTGGGGCCACAGTGTGATCTGTCCGTCCGCCGCTGCACCGATGGGAGCAGGCAAAACAAACGGTTTCCGGTCAAAAAAGCCGGTTCTGTGCGCAGGAAACGATCCACAACTCGCTCATTTTCCTCCGGCAGCACCGTACAGGTAGAATAGACCAGTGTGCCACCGGGCTTGACATAGCGGGCAGCGTTTGCAAGAATCGAAAACTGCACCTGCGGAAGCTGCTTCAGCTCTTCCTCCCGCTTAAGGCGGATATCCGGTTTTTTTCCGAATAATCCCTAAGCCGCTGCAGGGCACATCGCACAAACGACATCCGCCGTCTTTTCCAACTCCGGCTGAAATACTTTTCCGTCTGCACTTTGAGCCTGGATACAGGTGATCCCCAAACGGGCAGCGCTCTCCTGAATGAGTCGGATTTTGATTTATGTAAATCAAAAGAACGAATTGTTCCCCGGTTTTGCATTGCCATAGCCAGAGCAAACGATTTTCCGCCGGGAGCGGCGCACAAATCCAGTACGGTCATGCCGGGTCTTACGTCCGCAGCCAAAGCAGTCAGCCGGGCCGCGGCGTCCTGCACCAGAAAAAGACCGTTCCGAACGCGTCCAACTGCGTCAAATCGCCGGTTTTGGAAATCTCATAACAGCCCGACAACCATGGATGGGAGCAAATCTGCACCCCGGCTTCCCGGAGCGCTTTCTGCAGCGCTTCTTCTGTGCCGCGCAATGGATTCCACTGGATGGCAGTTGCCACCGCCTCGTTGTTGCAGCGCAAAAGCCTCTGCTTCTTCTTTTCCCAACAGGGTGAGGCAACGCTGAACAAGCCACAGAGGATGGCTATAGCGAACCGACAGATATTCCGCCCGATTCCGGCCAGGAATTCCGGCAGATGCTCTCGATTGGCGGAAATTTTGCGCAGCACCGCGTTGACCATGCCAGCCGCCCGTTCTTTGCCGCTGCGCTTGACCAGTTCCACAGACTCGCTCACTGCGGCGCTGTCCGGCACCCGATCCATAAACAGAATTTGATATGCACCCAACCGCAGGACATCCAGCACAACCGGTTCCAGATGGCCCGGCTGCTGGCTGCAATAACAGCCGATATAAAATCCAGCAATCCTGCATTCTGCAAAACACCGTACCCAAGCCGGGTTGTCAGTGCGGCATCCCGGCTGTCAAGCCCGCTTTACGGATTGCCGCCTTCAAATAACCATCCGACCAGGAGCGGTCCCTCCGGCAGGCCGCCAGTAGATCCAGCGCAATGATGCGGGCTGTTTTTCGTTCCATCATTCGTCTCTCCTGCCCATGCTCAAAAGACCATCACATAACGCGCCAGATACAAGAGTGACGTAAGCAGGGCCGCCACATAGGTCAGCGCCGCTGCGCTCAGTACTTTGCGTGCGCCGTAATACTCATCCTCGTAAAGCAGGCCTTCCCCTTCGATAGTTGCCAGGCCCGGCCAGAGGCATTGAATTCCACAGGGAGCGTGACGAGCTGAAACAGGGTCGTCAGGGAAAACAGAACCACACCGACACCGAACCAAGCCTGACTGTACAGAAACAAACCAATCAGAATCAGGATATAGGAAAAAGTCGAACCAAACTGGCAGACCGGAATAATAGCGCTGCGCACACGAATAGGGAAATAGCCTTCGGCATATTGACAGGCATGGCCTGCCTCGTGGCATGCGACGCCCACGGCAGCGATCGTGGAGCTGTCGTAGACGCTTTGGGACAAATAAATGGTATTGTCTCGGGGATCATAATGGTCCGTCAGGTGTCACTGCAGCGGGCAATTCCACACCGGAAAACGCCATGGGCGCGCAATACAGCAGAAGCCGCTTCAGCGCCGGTCAGAAAACGCCCGATTCTGCACTTGTGAATATTTATGGAACTGGTGGCTAACCTGATACTGTGCCCAAACGGAAAGGATCAGAATGGCAATCAGCAAAATCCAAAACAGCATAATGAAACCTCACATTTCTCCAGCGTGGATGGGATGTCCCAGCAAATACGCCGCCGCACTCATACGTTTGCCTCCTGCAGCCTGCAGTTCCGTAATACGCAGGATCTGTCCGTCACCACAGACGACGCTGATCCCTTTTTGTCCGCTGCGGCAATGGTGCCAGGCGCACAGGAACTGCTCTGCTTGGTTTCCTCGGCGCAGTACAGTTTCACCGGCGCATCGGAAAACAGGGTTGTGGACGCTGCCGGCCAAGGCAACAAGCCCCGAATCTGACAATGGATACTATGGGCACTCTTCGTCCAGTCCACATTGGAAAGTTCCCTGTTCAGCATGGGGGCATATGTGGACTGGCTGTGCTCCTGGGGTGTGCGGGTCGCTGTTCCCGCCGCAATAGCGTCTACCGTTTCGCTTAGTGCCTGCGCACCCAGCTCTGCCAGCCGCTGCGTCAGCGCACCAGCGTCTTCGTTTTCATCGATCGCTGTTCGGGCCACTGTGATCACGTCGCCGGCATCCAATTCGGCGGCCATATGCATGATAGACACGCCCGTTTCCGTTTCCCCATTCAAAATCGCCCAGTTGATGGGCGCTGCGCCGCGATAGCGCGGCAAAATGGAGGAATGAACGTTGATGGAGCCGTATTTCGGCATTTCCAAAATATCGTCCGGCAGAATTTTCCCGTAAGCCGCCACCACGGTCAGCTCCGGCTGCAGTTCCCGCACAATGGAAAGGGCAGTGCCGTCCCGCATTTTTACAGGTTGATACACTGGAATATTCTCTGACAAGGCATATTCCTTCACAGGGGAAATGTCATTTTATGGCCACGGTTTTTCGGTTTATCCGGCTGGGTAAACACGCCACAGATCTCGTGCCCATCTGCCACAAGGCGTTTCAGCGAAGGCACTGCAAATGCCGGCGTTCCCATAAACAGGATCTTCATGCTTCTTCGTCTCCATCCGTGTCCTGCTCAATTTCTTCCTGATGCTGAGCGTAATACTCGAAAATCTTCCTCCGTCATGAAATGATCGACGTGCTCATCGAACAAATGGCCGTCCAGATGTTCGATCTCGTGGCAAAGCAACGCGCTGTCAGTTCAATGCCTTCTACTTCAAAAACATTGCCGTTGCGGTCATTGGCCCGCACACGCACATGATTGGGGCGTCACCAAGCCATATCTGCCCGGCAGGCTCAGGCATCCTTCGGACCGGTCTGCTCCCCGTCGCTTTCAATAATCTCCGGGTTCACCAGCTCGATCATTTCGCCGTCGTTACCGATCACAATGCAGACGCGGCGCATCACGCCCCTGCGGCGCCGCCAGACCGGCACCGTCGGCATCAGCCAGCGTTTCCTTCATGTCATCGATCAGTGTATGCAATCTTTCATTATACTCTGTCACGACCCGGCATTTTTTATTCAGAATCGGGTCTCCTTTTTTCACGATCGTTCTCAATGCCATTTGATTACACTTCCTCCTCAGTTCATTGCGTTGCAGTTGACGAAAATATGAACGCCCCGGTTTTCTCGGACGCGCTGAATGCTTTTGATATAGTATTCCACAAAAGCGCGGGTAGTTTTATGATTCTTTGCCACAAGATACACATGGTAGCGATAACAATTGTTTACCTTGGCCACGGGAGCAGGAGCCGGCCCTACCACCTGGATTGGTTCGTTTTGATAAAGGCCGTTTTGCAGCGCATTTTTCATGGCGTCCCGCAACACCGCGCTGGCACGGAGTACGCGCCCTTCATCCGCACCGGATACCACCAGCGTAAACAGATCGGCGAAAGGCGGATTGTTATGCAGGCGGCGCATACGGATCTCGCTGCGGTAAAACGGTCATAATCCTGCTGCGCAGCGCATTGAAGCACTTCGTTTTCCGGCGTATACGTCTGAATGACAGCCCGGCCGCCTTTTTTCGCCGCGTCCCGCCCGCCCGATTACCTGCGTCAGCAAGCTGAACGTGCGCTCTGCGGCGCAGTAATGATCCATGTAGAGCGTCAGGTCGGCCGCCAGTACGCCCACCAGCGTCACATTCTCAAAGTCGAGCCCTTTGGCTACCATCTGTGTACCCAACAGGATCGGTACACGCCGCGTTTTAAATTCATGCAGTATCCTTTTCATGACCACCCCGGACCGCTACAGTATCCGCGTCCATACGGAGCACAGCAGCGTTTGGAAACAGTGCTTTCAGTTCTTCTTCCGCTTTCTGCGTTCCAGTGCCGACATGCTTCATCTGCCCTCCGCACTCCGGACAGAATGTCTCGGTACGCTGAGAAAAACCACAGTAATGGCACATCAGCCTTCCGTTGGCGCTGTGATAGGTCATCGGCACGCTGCAGCGGGGGACACTGCGGCACGCAGCCGCACTCGCCGCAAAGCAGCATCCGGCTGCTGCCCCGGCGATTCAGAAAAAAATACTCTGCTCGCCGCAGTCAAGGTTTTTTTGAGTTCTGTGCGCAGCGATGCGCTGATAATCCCGCCGTTGCCGCAGCGCAGATCTTCCTTCATGTCGGCAAACATCACTTCCGGCAGGGCTTTTCGATTATAACGCTGCCGCAGTTTGATACAGCGATACAGGCCCTGCTCGGCGGCATAGGCAGTTTCTATGGAAGGCGTAGCTGAACCCAGCACCAGGGTTGCCTGATTTTGTGCGCACAGATATTGCGCCACCTCTCGCGCATGATAGCGCGGAGGATTTTCAGACTGATAAGAGCTTTCCTGCTCCTCGTCCAGAATAATCAATCCCAGATGCGGCAGCGGGGCAAAAATAGCGCTACGGGTTCCAAGTACCAGAGACCTCCCCACGCCGGATCCGCTTCCACTGATCGTAGCGCTCTGTCATACGAAGGGCGCTGTGGAGCATCACGGCACGTGAGCCGAAATATGCGCCGAACTTGTCCATCATCTGTGGCGTCAGGGCAATCTCCGGTACCAGAACAATGACGCTTTTTCCGGAGTGACAGCGCTTTTTGCGCCAGACGAATGTACCTGTGTCTTACCGCTGCCGGTAACTCCGTGCAGCAGTACTGCAGAAGCTTTGCCGCGATCCATTTGTTCGGAAATCGCCTCATAGGCGGAAGACTGCTCTTCGTTCAGATGGATCTCCGGCGCGGCTCCGCCGGTATAAGCATGAGAAATGCGGAGTTTTTTTCTTCTTCATACACAGTGATCAACCCCGCTTTTTTCAGCGAAGCGATTGTGGAAGCAGACGCACCAGTAAAATAACAGACCTCCGCCTGTGTAGCGCTGCCCACAGCCGAGAGCAGTTTGACCACCTCGTACCGGAGTGGCGCAGAGCGCTGCTTCCCTTCCACCGCAGCCATAGCCTCCTCTGCCGGCAAGGTAAGGGCAAGCATTTTCTGCCTGCCATCCTGAATTTGGCGCAGTGACTCTGTTTCGCAACGCACCAGCCTCATGGCGCACAGGGCTTTCAGTGCTGATGCTGTGCGCGGACCGCAGGCTGCTTTCAAAACATCCTCCTCCGCCCTTCCCCTCTGGCAAACAGCATATCCAGCAGCAATTCGGCGCCTGACACTGTCTTGCTTTCGCTGAGGGCCTGTTCGCGCTGCACTCCATCACAGAGATAATACACGGTTTGAGTGCGAAACCACAATCCGTCGGAAGAATGGTCCGCACTGCGTCATACATGGTGCAGAAATAGCGTTCCCGCATCCACAGCGCCATGCGGATCCCCGCTGCATCCAGAACCGGGGCATCATCCAATATGGAGGCAATCGCTTTCAGGCCCCGCCTCTTTGCACCGTTTTCTATGGAAAGTACCATCGCTTCTGAGGTGCGGTTGCCCCGGCCAAAGGGAACAAGCACCCGCATACCGCGCTCCAGGACTGGCTCCAGGGCATCTGGCACAGTATAGGTATAGGGCTTGTCAATCAGATAGGGCGCAGCAGCCCCGGCCAGCCGCGCCAACTTTGATCTGTTCCACCTATGCCCTCCTTCGTTCCATGTCCCACTGCTCCGTCCGAAAACCGCTGCAGCAAGGATACCGTATCCTTGCCTGTCACGCCCGTTTTTCTTTATTCTTCCATCTCTTCTTCCGGAATATCCACCATCGTGGGCGCGGAGGGGACAACAATGCGTTCATCGGCGTTCAGCGCATTGTAAAGATCTTCCCCGATCTACTTCGACTTCACCGGCGGCAACGCCGTTAATAGCCAGTGTGACCGGCTTTTCACTCAGATGCTCCCCGAGGCTTTCCGCATCATCCGCAATCTCACGGGCTTTGCGGGCCACCACATTCACCAGAAGATACCGGTTAGGGACTTGTTCATTCAGTTTGTCCACTGCAGGGTACAATAACATAATTGCATCATCCAATCTGCCTTTTCGGCAAAAATTTTATTTGATCCTAAACGACAGGCCGCAGCATATGTTTCGGTGCGCGCCCTCCGCAGGCCGGCGGTGCTCCCGGTCGGAACCACGCCCAAACAGCGCGTGAAGCGCTGCTTCTTCCTCTGTTTATCCGTTTTGTTCCATCCACCGCATCTGCTCGGCTGGACGGCAATGCTCTGCCGTCATAATCGCATCAAGAGCGCCCACAGCATTTTCCACTGCGTCGTTTACCACAATATAATCATAGTCTCTGGCAAGAAGGAACTCTTCCCGGGCACGGGAAAGCCGGACATGGATGGTTTCCGGCGCGTCTGTACCGCGCTCCGTCAGGCGGCGCTCCAACTCGTTCCAAGAGGAGGCGCAATGAAAATACGCACAGCATCCGGCCGTTTCTGTACCACCTTTCCAGCACCCTGAACTTCAATATCCAATATCACGTCGCGCCCATCCTCCATAGCTTCATTGACATACCGGGCGGGTGTGCCGTAATAGTTCCCCACATATTCTGCCCATTCCAGCAATTCTTCGTCTTCGATCAGCTGCTGGAACTCCTCTTCGGTACTGAAATGGTAATGGACATGATCCACTTCGCCGGGACGGGGCGGCCGTGTCGTGGCGGAAACGGAAAAATAGATATTTTTCCTTCGTGCCAGGAGTTCTTTCAAAATGGTGCTTTTACCGACACCGGAAGGACCGGACAGCACAAACAATCTGCCATACTTCATTCTCTTTCTCCCTCTTCTTCATAGCGCTCTACCGCGATCCCCATGCGCTCGGCTACAGTTTCCGGCGTGATCGCTGCCAGAATGACATGATCGCTGTCCATCAGGAGAACCGACTTGGTCTTTCTCCCCATAAGTAGCATCTACCAGCATACCGCGCTCACGGGCATCCTGGATCATACGCTTGATTGGCGCCGAATCCGCACTGACGATTGCCAGCAGACGCTCGTCGGAAATCAGGCTCCCAAAACCAATATTAATGAGTTTCATAACAGCTTATTCCACATTCTGAATCTGCTCGCGGATCTTTTTCAATCTCCGCTTTCAGAGCAATCACCGACTCACTGATTGCAATGTCGCAGCATTTGGAACCGATGGTATTGGCTTCCCGGTTCAACTCCTGAATCAGGAAATCTGCCTTCCGCCCGATGACGCCGCCGCTCTCCAGCATGGCACGCAACTGCGCCACATGGCTGTGCAGGCGGACGGTTTCCTCATCCACCGCCACTTTGTCGGAATAAATAGCGGCTTCCATCAGGATCCGGCTTTCCTCAATGGTGGTGCTCTGCAGCACTTCTTTCATTTTAGCGCTGAGGCGCTCACGATATTCCGCCACGGTGTCCGGCGAGCGCTCTTCGATTGTTCCGGTCAACGCTTCAATCGTTGCCAAGCGCCCGACGATATCCTCACACAGCCGTGCACCTTCGGCTTCACGCATCGCGTTATAGCCGGCAATAGCCTGCTGCAGCACGGTACAGATATCGGCGCTCAAGCTTTCCATATCTTCTTCGGCTTTGCTCACTGTCAATACATCCGGGAACCGCGCTACCCCCATAACAGAGATATCATCCCGCAGGCCATATTCCTCTGCAAGACCGTGCAGCGCACGGACATATCCCGCAGCCAGATCCCGGTTGACCGTAACCGTGGTGGCTTCCGCACCCACAGACTGAATTGTGATGAATACATCCACTTTGCCCCGTGTAATCGCCTTCTGTACCTGTGCGCGGACAACGTCCTCACAGAAAGTATAGACCCGCGGGATTTTGACCGTACAGTCGAGAAAACGATTGTTGACGGAACGCAGCTCTATTGTAATATCCCGATTGTGAATCGTCTCCTTTTGCCCGGCCATAGCCGGTCATCGAACGTATCATATTCCGTTTCCTCCTTTTTCCTTTAACAACACAGACAGACGCGCCCGCCCGAACAGGCACTGCACGCAAGCCCGGCACAGATCATGTTCTGGCACCAGTTGCAGTCCATCATGCTGCCGGAGCCGTATTCCTCCGGCCGATAAGCGCTGCCTCCTGCGCGCATATACTGATAGGCTTGTCGGTACTCGGCGTTGTTCGGATCCATAGCGCAGGCCATTTCATATTCCTTCAGCGCCTCGTCCAGCCATCCCTTGCGATAATATACGGATCCCATCAGGAAATGCCACTCTGCTGTCCGCAGATCGGTTTGCTCAAGCAACTGTTCGGCGGAAACAATATCTCCGCTGTTAATCAGAATGCGAATACGCTGGAACAGTGGATGGGACGCCGCGCTCTGCCCATAGCTCTGATAGCCTCCGGCGGAGGATCCGGAACTGTACCCCTGCTGCGTACCGCCGCCCTTTCGCTGCTGCTGGATTACAGCATAAGCCTCGTTGATCTCTTTCATCTTTTCCTCAGCCATGTGCTCAAGATCCGTTCCATGATAATGATCGGGATGGTATTTCCGTGCCAGATCGCGATAGGCTTTTTTCACTTCCTCATCGCTGGCATTTGGTGCGATATTCAGTACTTTATAGGGGTCTGTGATCATGTATCTGAATCCATCCTTTCGCTCTCCACCGTATCGTGCCCTATAGAAAAGCAGCGCCATTTCCCGGCGGATGCATTCCAGCGGCCCTCCAGAACCAGTCGTCCTGTCAGCGGAAGCCCATAGTAGATGATATTTTCAAGAAGCGCTGTCCAAGCCGTAGGTTCTTTCAGCGCAAGCGCCGAGGCAATCAAACGCACAGAATGATCCAGCGTGGCAACCAGCCGCTCCTGATCTTCTCCACTGATCTGTCCATTCTGCAGCCCATAGCGATAAAGCAACGGATTGTACCGTCCCCGGGCTGCATCGTCCTGCAGATCATCCAGCGCGTCGATCAGATAAATCCATCGTCCCAACTGATAAAGCATTTGGTGATGAATACGCCGATCCGTTTCTGTGCCGACTTCCTCTGCTGCCGCGGCCAAAAGTCCGGCAAAAGCGTCCGCCGGGCGATCCAGCGACGCAGTCTTTTCTTCTTCCATCCGCCGCAGGGAAAACAGCGCATTCTCCACTGTCCGTGCAAAGGCAGGCCGCTTCCGAGCCGCTTTACGGTAGGCGCGCCTGGTGAGCAGGCTGAGCAAACGCCAACCTGCCGCTCGGACCAGATGGCTGTCCTCGATCTCATCACGCAGTTTCCACCAGGTCAGAATGACCGAAGCGTCCGCCGCCGCCTCCAGGGCCGGGGAGGTATCCACCCGCTCTTTTTGCAAAAGCGTTTACAAGGGCAGCGATAGCTTGTGCAATGCGGCGCATCGCTCTCCAAGAGGATCACCAGAAACGTGAAATCATAATTCAACATGCAGCGCGCCAACACGCCGTACTGGCGGCCTAACTCATAACACAGCCCGCAATAGGCTGCTTGGAACCGCGCCTGCTCTTCCTGCCCAAGCTTGTCCATCACCGGACGTACATATCCGAACATCCGTGTTTACACCGTGCAGTCCGCCATCAGAACAGACGCACAATTTCATATTGCAGCGCTCCGGTACGCCGGGCATACCGGTTATAGAGAACTGCGGGGATCAGCCCCAGTGCAAAAGCACACTGCTCCTGTCGCACCACTCATTCCGTCTCCGAAATGGAGGAGTGCCGCTCCCAAGGCATACCCCAGAAAAAAGCAGACAAAGGGGAGCACATACACCACCGCCACAGCGCCCATCACGTTCTTGGTACTGCTCTCCACCACTACCTGATCGCCCGGACAGGCATGAATATGATTTTGGCCACAGCATACACCAGTTGGCCGCCGGAGACCCCACAGCCGCCGCAATTCTCGCAATCATGGCCGCAGGCCGTCTTCCGTGCCACAGAGATCTCGGCATATTCTCTGCCCAGTAATTTTTCCACTTTTGCTACTTGAGTCATAAAAAGCCTCCTGCGCCCCCGGCGCCTGTGTCTATGATTTGCCTTTTATTTCAGGACCTCTGCAGACGATACCCCACCTGATACGAGCCAATGGCGCCTACAGACTCTGTCCCATCCACATAAACTTTTGCCTTTGCAGTATAGGGTTCCCACAGCAGCGGACATTTCGCTCAGATCTACTACAATACGGACATTTTTCCCGTCAACTTTGGCAAGCTCTGCATCTGTTCCGCGCAGCGTCACGTCAAGGCTCTGGGTCACTGCTGAAGCCGTATATCCCTCCGTCACATTGGTAAAGGAAATACTGGAGCATTCTACCGTCTTGGTCTGAGATTGCGAAAGCGAATGGAAACCTTCACCGTATCCGTGCCGCTTTCGTTGATACAACCGTTGGGCAAAGGGAATATCATATTCCAAAGTATCATCCCCCATCACCTGGCTCAGATCAATCTGGGCAACCTGAATGGAATCCAACTGATTCAGCAGACTCTCATCCCCGGAAACCATGATGCTCTTGGGTGAGATCGTATAGGAGATATCCGATTTCTGTGAGCCGCCGCTTTCCACCCAGTCAATTTCCAGTGGCAGCTCTTTCAGCGTGACCACCGGGACTTCCAGGCGCACTTTGTCGTCACTGCAGCGCAGTTTCGGATTTACAACCGGGTTTCCTTTGATATCAATGAGGCTGTAGCTGAGATATTCGCTGTACGAACTGGTGGCGCCGTTCAATGTCACTTCCACCAAAGCATGATCAACCTCGGCGATGTCCTCTTTTGTTCCGCTGACGGTGATAGTCGAAGGCGTTACCACACACTCACGCAGCATATAGCCGTCCGGCACGCTGCCGTTGATATCTGCCACCACGTCGATTGTTTTGCTATGCAGCTCGCTGACCTCTACGGTGACCATATACAAACTGGCCGATACAACCGTCACCGAATTGGGCGAAATACTGTTGGGATAAAGGATACTGTAACTGAGCGTATGCGTTCCGGTACTCATGAGGTTGCTTACATCAACCTGGATCTTTACATTATTTTTATTGAGCTGTGCAACAACCTGACGTCGGCCCTGCAGCCGAAGGTCGATTTTAGTATCTTCTCCCGCTGTCAGCATCAGCCCACGCTCAGCCAGATCGTCCTCCGCGCCTACAAAGGTAACCGGTACGTTGTACAGCCGAACATCCCTCTGATTGGCGCCGGTGTTATCCACATACAGCCAAAGACCACCGCCACCAAAATCGAGATCATAATATAAACTGCCCGTTGGGATTTACTGATTTTCATCGCCGACTCCATTTCTGCTCAATAGGGTCTTCAAGTTGAACAAACCGTCCTTCAGTCCGCCCTTCGCCGGACTGCTGTTCTTTGTCCGATGCGTTCGGCAGCAATTCATTATACAAAAATTTTTACAGCGTCTCCGCCGACAGATGACGGGGGAGACTGCCGTCCACTGCGACTGAAATTGCGCCGGTTCTTCCGACACCAAAACCACAACTGCATCGGAATTTTCGCTGATGCCGATACCGGCACGATGGCGATGCCAAGATCCCGGCTTAGATTGACGTTTTTGGAAAGCGGAAGATGCAGCCTGCGCCGAGCAGGCGCCGTCCCGGCACAATCGCCGCGCCGTCGTGCATCGGCGCATGAATGAAAAATATGTTTTTCAGCAGCTCGCTGGACACGTCCGCATTGATTTTTGTGCCGCTGCGCAAGATATCGTCCAGTTGGTTCTCCCGTTCAAACACCAGCAGTACACCAGTGCGGCTCTGAGACATTTCGGTACAGGCTGTCACCGTTTTCGCCAATGGCCTGCTCGATGGCAGGCAACGCTTCCTCCCGGATAAACATCTGCTTGACCCCGTGCTGCTGCCAATCTTTTCCAAAGCCCGCCGCAGCTCCAAGCTGAAACAGGATGATCAGCGCCAGAACACCCCATTGGACCGCATGGCCCAGTAGGAAATTGATGCACCGCAGGTCAAAAATTGTGGAAAGCCACATAATGATCAAAAAAGCACCAGCACACCCTGAAGAATTCGCACAGACGTCGTCGAACGCATACGGATCAGGATATTATACACAACAAAAGCGATGATCGCCATGTCGATTACATCGGTCACTTTGATCATCATGAAATAATTTGCGACCATTTCATATGTGGTGGTCAAAACTCCATATCCTCATTCCTCAGACTTCAGACTGTTTTCCGGCTATTTTAGATTAGAATGATATTATACCTTATTTTTCGATAAAATGCAACGCAAAACAGTTTCGAAATCCTGTTTTGCTGCTCAAAATCCCCGTTGAATTGCCCGCAGCGCGTCCAGCAAAAGCACGATATCCCGCTCTGTGTTGGAATGCGGAAACGCTGACACGTACTGTCCCCATCGGGAGCGTGCCCGCGGAATCATGCGCCAATGGCGCGCAGTGAAAACCCAGCCCGAACAGCTATCCCCCGCTCTGAAAGGCGGTCGGCTAACTGCTCACAGTCCATGCTCCTGGACAAAAAGGACAATACACCGCTTTGGCAGCCTTCCTGCTGCGCTGAAACACACGCAGTTCCGGAAGGCGTGCAGTTCTTTGCCAAAAGATGAATTAACTCGCTCTCTTGGCGCAGAATGACATCCGGTCCCATGCGGCGCACGAAACGTATCCCTTCCAGCAGGCCTGCGATTCCGGGAATATTCTGTGTTCCGGCTTCCAGCCGATCGGGAAGATCTGGCGGCATTTCCGCAACATGGACATGCTGCCGGTTCCCCATCAACGGCTTCACTTTTTTCCGTACCGCAAAGCAGCAGCCCAGTTCCCTGCGGGCCGTAAAGCCCTTTTGTGGCCCGGCATACCAATGAATGCCCCCGGTGCTCTGCAAGTCCACCGGCAGCACGCCGGCCGACTGCGAGGCGTCGATCACCAGCGGTACGCCGCGGCTGCGGCAGAGCGCGGCGATCTCACGGATTGGCAGCACAAATCCGAACACATTGGAAACATGAGTGCAGAATACCGCGCGCACCTCCGGCGTAATGGCCCGCGCAAAAAATCCGCTATGATGGACTGCTGGTCAAACAATATGCCAGGAGCCGTTTTGATCTGCACATTGCCGATTCCATACAAAGGTCGCATAACCGCGTTGTGCTCATAACCGGATACAACGACACTGTCGCCGGGCCGCACCAGCGTCTTCACCGCAATATTCAGCGCATGGGTAGCGTTGAAAGTAAACACCACATTGTCCTCGCCGGGAACATGAAAGAGAGCCGCCGCTTCGCTGCGGCAGCGAAAGGCCGTTTCCGCCGCCAGCCGGGCTTCTGATAAGCGCCGCGGCCCGGCGTGGTCATATAATGCATGGCCCGCTCCACAGCGGCAGCCACAGTGCGCGGTTTTTGAACGTAGTGGCCGCCGCATCCAGATAGATCATAACGGAACCTCGGTATAAGAGATACCGTCGTCAAGAAAACAGCGCCACAGGGCGCATATTGATTTGCCCAATAGCCCGCAGAGCCTGGCTGAGATCCCCTTCCCGGATGCGCACAGCATAGCCGCAGCCGCTGGGCACCAGTCCCTGGGGATCCGCATGATATGGCCATGCCAGCAGCGCGCTGTAAAGTGCGCATCATACGCTGGGCATAGGTCACAGATCGACAAACGATCAGATAATGATTCATAGAGATCTCCTCCCCGTCCCATGATATGAACGGGAAGAAAAAAATGTGCAGTTTGTCGAAAGCAGATCTCCGGCAAACCGCACGCTTGTTAAGACTGTTTTTGTTCCATCAGGCAGACTGCATGAGCCGCCATACCGGAACCATCTCCCGTAAAGCCAAGTTTTTCCTCTGTTGTCCCTTTTCACATTGACCTGATCCACCGCAATATCCAACGCCTGCGCAATGTTCCTGCGCATCTGCAGAAGGTAGGGGGCAATCTTGGGCGCTGCGCCACAACCGTGGCATCCACATTGACCACATTCCATCCCCGTTCGGCCAACATAGCGTGCACGCGTTCCAGTAGGGTCAGGCTGGAACAGCCGAGAAACGCAGCGTCGCTGTCTGGAAAATACGTTCCGATATCCCCCATAGCCGCGGCGCCCAGAAGCGCATCCATAACCGCATGGAGCAGCACATCCGCATCTGAATGCCCCCCAAAGACCCTTTTCATAAGGAATCGTAACGCCGCCTAAAATCAGCGTGCGCCCATCTACCAGGCGGTGTACATCATATCCATGTCCCACACGCAGAGCTGTCAAAACATCTCCCCCGCAACTCCAGAATTTTTCCGCCAGCAGCAGATCCACCGGCGTTGTAATTTTCAGATTTTCATAGGGATCCCTGTACCAGATATACTTTTTTTTCCCCAAACGCCCACCGCGCTGCGGTCGTCTGTGACCTCTACGCCCTGTTCTACAGCGGACTGCAGCGCCGCTTTAACAATTCCGCATCAAAGACCTGCGGCGTCTGCACCGCCACCAGGCGATCGCGCTGCGGTGTACTTCCACCGCGCCGTCGCAGACAAATTTGATCGTATCCTTAACCGGCGTTGCAGGCGCTGCTGCCGCGCATTGATACGCTTTTTGAATCGTTTCCTCGATCACGCGCTGCTCCACCAGCGGACGCGCGCCGTCATGCACCGCCAGGAATTCCGCGCTGGCGTCCGCGCTCAGCGCCGCCTGAAGCACGCTTTCCGCCCTGGTTTTTCCGCCTTCCACAATTTTCACAGGCTTGCGGATGTCATAGGTTCGGCAAAGCTCCCCGATACGGAGAATGTTTTCCTGCCGCGTGGCGACGACGATTTCATCAATCCGGCTGCAGCGATCCAGGGCCAACAGCGTCCGGGCCAGTACTGGCTGTCCATACAAATCATAAAACAGTTTGTCCAGCCCGCCCATACGCGCAGACACCCCCTGCCGCCGGCACCAGCGCCGCGCAGTACGGATGCTGGGACGTTTTATGACCAAACAGTTTCGAAAATATGCCCATGGGGCGTTCCATCCTTCCCTTTAGTCCTGCGGAGCAACGGCTTCGTCAATTTTCTGTTCCGCTACATGGAATGCACGACTTTTCCTCGACCACAAACATCCTGCCGCCTCATATGACGTCTCCATCTCCAGCGAAGGAGCCAGTACGGACTGTTCGTATTCTGATACATTCTCAGTGTATTATTATAAAGCATTGGAAAATTTTTGCAAGAAAAAAATACGCGCGTTCCCTGTCGGAACACGCGTATTTCCTATTTGGGATTTATTCTTCCTCTTCAGAAGCAGATACCTCAGCCTCATCAGCGCCATCCTGCAGCAAAGCACGGATGCTCAGGGAGATCTTCTTGTTCTCCTCATCAATGGCAATGATCTTGGCTTCCACCGTCTGACCCTCGCTCAGTACATCGGCAGGTTTGTCGATCCGGCGGTCAGCAATTTGGGGAAATGTGAATCAGGCCATCCACACCGGGAATCACTTCAGCAAACGCGCCGAAAGTCATCAGCTTAACAACCTTGACTTCAGCCACATCGCCCACATGATAAGTAGCGATGAATTTGTCCCAGGGATCCACACTGCGGTCTTTCAGGCCCAAGGAGATCTTATGCTTTTCTTATCTGCGGAAATAACATAAACCTCGACCTGATCGCCCACGGAAACAACCTCGGAAGGATGCTTGATCCGGCTCCAGGAGAGCTCGGAAATATGTACCATACCATCCACACCGCCAATATCTACAAATGCGCCGTAGGAGGTCAGGGACTTGACTGTGCCGCTATATCTCTTTACCCGGCTCGATCTCATTCCAAATCGCTTCAGCAGCGGCCTGACGGGCCTCATACTGGACAGCGCGGATGGAACCGACCACACGGCGGCGGGCACGGTTCACTTCGGTGATACGCAGCTGCACTTTTTGCTTCATAGCAACTCGCTCATCTCCGCATTTCTGGGCAGGCCGCTCTGGGAAGCAGGGACAAATACACGAATGCCTTTCACAGACACGACAATGCCGCCCTTGTTCTCTTCGGTGACGATGCCTTCCAAGGTGGTCTTTTCCTCCTGGCCGTTTCAATGGTTTCCCACATCTTCACCGTATCCAGACGCTTTTGGACAGGGTTGCATACCCCTCCACGTCGTTGACACGGACGACATAGGTCTCAATCTCATCGCCGACCTTGACAATATCTTCGGGCTTAACGGAAGAATCATCACTCAGTTCACTCACAGGGATATAACCGGCCTGCTTGGTGCCCAGATCTACCTGAACCTCGGTAGGGGTAATCGCAGTAACGATACCAGTGACCTTTATCTCCTGTATTCAAAGTTTTGAAGGACTCCTCGAGCATTTTGGCAAAATCCTCGGTGCCCCCCAGCCATAATCGTTTCTTCACTCATTGTCGTATAGACCTCCTTTATGATGCGCGCCGGGTAGAAGCGCCCGCGGTCAGCCCGACTGTCCCATATCGCTTCAGATCCTGCAGGGGCAGCTCGTCCGCCCTTTCGATCTGAAAAACTACCGGGCATATTCCTGAACATATCTCTTCAAGATGTCGGGTATTGGCACTTTGGCGGTCGCCAACTACAATTATAGCATCAACCGGGCCGCAATCTGGGCCGCTTCTGACTGACGCTTATAGGTCGCATCACATATTGTATCAAAAATTTTCAGGTTTGTACACTCTTTTTTAGAATTTCAGTACAAATTTCAAAGAGCTTTTGTGTGCAAGTTGTCTGAGAAACCACCGTCAGCGGCAGATGCGCATGGCCGATATCCTCCGCCAGCCAGTTTTTGATGGTTTCCGGCGATGGAAAGATCAGCGCCCGGCTGCACCAGCCTGCCACACCCAGCACTTCGGGATGGTCCGGATCGCCGATGATCAGCGGTACGCGCCCTTCTTCTTCGGCACGGTGCACTAACTGCTGGATTTTCAAAACCCGCGGGCAAGTGGAATTGACTACACGCCCCCCCGCGCGCTTCCAGCGCTTCCAGCACAGCTTTGGCCTCTCCGTGAGAACGAATGATCACCGTTTCCCGTTCGCACACTTCATCGGGGCGGCTGATACGCCGCACCCCCTTTGCGCCCAAGATCCTCTACCACATGGGCATTGTGAATGATGGATCCCAGCATAACCAGAAGAGCAGTCTGTCGCGCTTCCTCAGCCATACGCACAGCGCGCCGTACTCCGTAACAAAAACCGGCGCTTTTTGGCCAAAATCTCTCCTCAGCGGTGCACCTTCCGCTCCTGTTTTAGCGTATAAATCCGGCGCAGCGCTTCGTCGGCGATTTGCTGGTACTCCTCCGCCGTGCCGCGGCGTCCGCCACCTGCGGTGATACGGCTCGCCAAACACGATACAGGTGCGGCGGAAAAATTTCTTGCCGCCATCCAAATACACCGGCACAATGGGCGAGTTGTACGCACCGACAGCATGGACAGCCCGCCTTTGGCAGAGATCGCTTCGTCCTCTGACACCCGGGTGCCTTCCGGGAAGATCAGGATCGGGCGGTCGTTTTTCAAATATTTCATTGCAGTGCGGATGGCCCCGATATCCGCCTTTCCGCGCTCAACAAAATCATGTCGGCAAGTTTCAGAATCTTCCCGCCACCGGCCAGGAAGCAATCTCCGCTTTGCCATGGCAAAAAGCTGGTGAATGCGGTAGCCCGCACAAATCATGATGACCAGCGGATCCCAGTTGCTGGTATGATTGCAGTGCAAAAAACACGGCATTCCCATCCGGAATGCGTTCTTTTCCTGTCACAACGGGACGAAACAATACATGAATCACCGGCCAAAGAACCACATAGGCCAACGAATAAAAACGATTACGCTTCATGGCTGATGCTCTCCTGATCAAACGCAGCAACGCTTGCGCGCTGTCTTCAAAATCCAGTTCCGATGTGTCCAACACAACAGCGTCCTCCGCCTGCCGCAAAGGCGCAGCGGCATCGGGTACGGTCTTTCCGTCCCGCCGCCGCATATCGCTCAGCACCTCTTCGTAGGGCCACCGGCGTACCCCTGTTGAGCCAATTCCCGGCAGCGGCGCGCGGCACGTCCTCGTCGGATGCCGTTAAAAAACTTTGCAGTCTGCTTCCGGCAAAACCACTGTGCCGATATCCCGGCCATCCATAATCACGTTATGGGTGCGTGCAAGGTTGCGCTGCATATCCAGCAGATAGGCCCGCACTGCCGGTATGGCCGCCACCTGAGAAGCTGCGGCAGATACTTCCGGGCTGCGGATCTCATCCGTCACATCCTGGCCGTTGACAACCATATGTTGCAAACCGTCCTCGCCATAACGCACTTCTACGTTCAAATCCGGCAGCAGCGCCGCCACCAGTTCCGCGTTGTCCAGAGCCGCTCCCGCTGCAAGACATACCAGCCAATGGAGCGGGAAATAGCCCCGGTATCCACATAGAGAAAATGGAGTTCCCTGGCGACCCGGCGGGCCAGCGTGCTTTTTCCCGCCCCCGAAGGCCCATCAATTGCTACAGCATGAAAAAAAGTTGATCCATGTCCGTTCTTCCTCTTCTTCCTTCCTTAATATAGAACAGCATCCGAACTGCGCTGTGCTGCTGCACAGCCCGCAGCATATCCGGTGGCCCAAGCGATTTGCAGATTGAAGCCTCCGGTGTAAGCGTCCACATCAATGATTTCCCAGCAAAGTACAGGCCGGGCACCCGCTTGGACTCCATGGTGGCCGGCTGAATTTCAGTGGTTTTGACACCGCCGGAAGTAATGATTGCCTGCTCGATCGGCCCTGGCCCCATAACCTCCACTTCAAAACATTTGAGCAGCTCCAGCAGGCGCCGGCGCTGCTGCCGCGTAACCGCATTGGCCTTTGTATGCGCAGGGATTTCTGTACGTGCAATCAACACCGGCACCATGCTCCGCGGCACAAGACCGGAGAGAACATTGCCGAAATCCCTATTGTGCTGCTGCTCCAGATCCCGCACGATCCGCCGATCCAGCGTTTCCTCATCCAGCGCCGGCTTCAAATCGATCTGCAGCCGATAACGATCCTTTTCGTAATTCCGCAGATGCGCGCTGGCCGAAAGGATCATCGGGCCGGAGACGCCCTTATCCGTAAAAAGCATTTCTCCGAAATCCTCATATATGGTCTTGTTTTTCTGGTTTTTGACACGCAGCGCCACATTGCGCAGGGAAAGGCCCTGCATCTGGGCGCAGCATTCGTCGCGGCAAACCAGAGAAATCAAAGACGGCTTCGGTGCGATAATGGTATGCCCAACAGCCTCAGCCATACGGTAACCGTCTCCGGTAGAACCTGTAGCAGGATAAGATACACCGCCGGTGGCCAGAATAACCACCGCGCTGCTGTAGCAGCCCCGCTCGGCGCGGACGCCGCACAACGCGCCCTCTTCCGAGAAAAAGGAGTTCCCTGCGCCCGATCATGCACAATGCGCACATGATGGCGGCGCAGCGCAGCACGCAGTGCATCCGTCACATCATAAGCGCAGTCCGATACCGGGAACACGCGATTTCCCCGCTCAGTTTTCAGTGCCAGGCCGAGATATTCAAAAAGTTCATGGCGGCCTGAGGATCAAAACGGAAAAACGCGCTGAACAGGAAGCGGCTATTGCAGGGCACATGGGCCAAGGCCTCTTCCGCTGTACAGTTGTTGGTCAGATTACACCGTCCTTTCCCGGTGATATTGAGCTTGCGGCCCAGCTTTTCATTGCGCTCCAGCAGCGTTACAAAAGCGCCTTGCTGCGGGCAGAAAGCGCCGCCATCATACCGGCGGCGCCGCCGCCGATCACAACAATCTCATTCGAGGTGACCGGCATTTTCATACACTCCATATTCAGCCCAGATTTTTTCCAGTTCACGGAAAGTATCCGAAATATTCGTATTCATCCGGCGACTCACCGCCACAATCAGTGCATTGACCAAGCTCAGCGGCGCCACCAGTGAATCAATAAAGACATCATGTCGCTTTTGGCCAGCAGCGCAGTACGCGCTGTCCGGCACAACGGCGAGGCTTCGCTGTCAGTGATGGCCAGTACATCTGCCCCCGCGGTCTGAGGCGAACTGCATCACCTTCACGGTCCGGCTGGAATAGCGCGGAAAACTGATACCAATCATCACATCGCCCGGCCCGATGCGGAGTACCTGCTCGAACATTTCGCTGACCGAAGTAGTGTGCACCAAGACTACATTCTCAAAGAGCAGATTGAGATAAAACCCCAAAAAAACTGGCAATGGCCGTAGAGGACCGCAGCCCCAGGATATAAATACGCCGGCATCCACGATCTGCTGCACTGCCCGGTCAAAAGCTGTCCCGGTCCACTGCATCCAAAGACATGCGCAGTTTATCAATATCGCTCTGCATGACAGCGCTTAAAATATCGCTGCTGCCCAAGCGGTCGTTGGAAACCTCGATGCGCTGCACGGAAGTCAGTTTATTGCGGATCATCTCCCTGCAGCGCCCGCTGCATTTCAGGATAGCCCCTCATACCCCAGCTCCGCAGCAAAGCGCACCACCGTCGATTCGCTGACGCTGATCGCCTTTCCCAGACGGCTGGCCGTCATATAAGCCGCTTTATCATAATTGCTCAGAATATAATTGGCAATCACACGCTGTCGTTTAGAAAATCCATCCATATTGGTCCGAATCAAAAGACAGTACATCACTGTTCACGGAAGATCCCCTCGCTTCTGCCGGAACATGCTGCACAGTCCGGCGAGTTGATTTGCAAATTGAATTTATTTTACCTGAAATTCCGAAAATTGCAAGAACAAATCCATTATATTGCAAAATGCAGGAAAGAAGCATCCGCTTCCCTCCTGCATTTTGATTGTCAGGACAGCTCCTGTTCTTCGCCCCGCAAAAAGTGCGACCTCCTCATCCGTTAGCGGCCGCCATTTGCCCACAGGGAGATCGCCCAGGCTGACCGGCCCTTTCCTGCACGCGCCGGAGGCGCAGCACCTCCAGGGCACACGCGGCGCACATCCGCCGCACCTGGCGGTTCTTCCCCTCATGGATCACCACGGAAAGTACCCCGCCCCATGCGTTTTCTTTAACAATGCACATTTGGGTCGTCGAATCGGCTCCCCGTCCAGTATTTTCATACTTCGCAGCTGCCGGACCGCCGGACGGACCGAGCCGCGCACCCATACATGGTAAGTCTTATCCACTTCGTGCTTGGGATGCAGAAGATGGTTGGTCATGGCACCGTCGTTGGTCAACAGCAGCAGTCCCTCGAATCCATATCGAGCCGCCCCACCGGCCACAGCCGCCCGGCACTTCAGCCACCAGATCCATCACTGTTCTGCGTCCTTTTTCGTCCTGCACTGTGGTGACATAACCACGGGGCTTATGGAGCATCAGATAACAAAACTGCACAGAACAGGATAATCGCTTTCCATCCACACAGATTTCATCCGTTTCGGCATCCGCTTCTGCCCAAGCTCCGCCTGCACCCCCGTTGACACGAACCCGGCCGGCTTCAATCAGCGCCTCCGCCGCCCGGCGTGAACACACGCCGCAAGCGGATAGGATTTTACTGACACGCTCCTGCGTACCCATCACATCCTCTTTTCTCTGTCTATGTTGCTTTGTTTTTACTGGTTCAAAAGCTGCAGAACCTTTCGGAAGATACCACCGACTCCGCCATTCTGCCGCAGCAGAGCAGGGACAGTTTCGCCATAGCAGACTTTTTACCCGTCCAACTTCCTGCTCATTCAGCAGGAAAACGGCCTCCCGCTTCCTGTCCGGCACTGACTGGTGCAAACACGCTCTCCGGCACATCCAAACGCATAGTCAATGTTTCGCCCGAAGCCACCGGATAGAAAAGTCGCCGCCGAACTGCAGCGCCACAGTCCCCGCTGTGCCGCCGATTACAGGAATCTGCGCCGCAGTTTCGCCCGCCCCAGCCGGCGCATTCAGTTGATAGGCCCCAAATCCGTAATCGTAGAGCGCGGCATGGTCTGCCCAGTCGTTGCCGTCTTTGAGCGTAACAACGATCAGTTTCATTCCATCCTGCACAGCACAGCTCACCAGCGTCCGGCCGGAAGATTTAGTATAACCTGTTTTCAAACCGATGCAGCCTTCGTACTGGCTCAGCAGCTTATTGTGATTCACCATAGTGCGGCCGCCGATGGTGATGCGCTTGGTAGACACAATGCGCGCAAACGTCTCATTTTCATCGCATAGGCCGCCAACACCGCCATGTCTCGCGCTGTGGAATAATGACCTTCTGCATCCAGACCGTTGGGATTGGCAAAGGACGTATGCGCAAGCCCTAGCTCCCCTGCCTTTTCGTTCATGCGCGCCACGAATGCATCCACGCCCGGCCCGCAGTGGTCTGCCACTGCCAGGGCGGCGTCGTTGCCGGAACAGAGCATCAGGCCGTAGAGCAGCGTCTCCAGCGTCAGCTTCTCCCGGGTTTGAGATACATGGACGAACCTTCCACCATATGAGACTGTTTGATTTCCACGACCTCATCGAGCGCGCAGGATTCAATGGCCACCAGCGCCGTCATAATCTTGGTGGTGCTGGCAATGCCCAGTTCCTGATCGCTGTTTTGGGCGTATAAAAATTCGCCCGCTGTCCGCTTCCATCAAAATAGACGCAGCGGCAGAAGTTCCCACAGCCTGGGGATACTGCACAGAAAAGCAAAGAGAGAGCACGCACAACGCAGCGCTCAGCAGTTTTTTGCCTTGTTTTTGAAACATTCAGGATCACCTCACGGTGAGCCTTAGTATTCCCTTTATTCCTGCGTTTTCTCCTCATTTCGATGAATAAATTTATCCACTTTATCCACAATATCCGGTGCCATATCGATCACACGGTCCAATGTGCTGGCCGGCGGAACCGCCACGGGAAGCACCCGCACAAATCCGTCTTTCACCACTAAGAATGCAATCGGCGCAATATCTACGCCGGCGCCCGCTGCCGCCAGCAAAGTTGGCACCAGTTCCGGTTCCGGCGGTATACTTCGTATTATAATCGCCGCCACCGCTGCCAAAGCCAAAAGCTCATCCGGGACACCGGGATCAGCGTCACACCGTCCGGGGTTGTGATGGGCTGGCCCACAATGGCATTGGCGTCCACCATTTCCCGCATTTTCTCCATCGTGACTGCCATAAGGTCGTTGATCGGATGTTTCTCCATGTCAAATACATTCCTTTCTTACCACATTCAGGCCGCATCTGTTTTGATACGGAAGCTGCTTTTTCCTGCTTCTGTTGTTGAGTCTTTTCCGGTTTTGTTTCTTTCCAAAACCGAAGCAGAGGCCTGAGACATCTCAGCCCATCTGCCAAAACGACAGCCGCGCCGTGGAGCAGCCGCATCGTGAGGAAAACTTCTCCTCGCCCCGGCTTTGCCGCGCGCCAAAATCCAGCTCGACCTGCACCGTCCGGCGCTCCACAGAAACAGTATTTTCAAGTACAGCCAAAGAGGCCATAGAACACTGTTCACCATACCATAACGCCGGGCAGCCTCTGCTGGATTGGGATCAGAGATTACCAGATGCAAGGACAGGCAGCGCACACGGATACCCGCCGCACGCGCCCCAGCGCATCCAGAAATGGCGGAAGCAGTTCTTTCAGCAGCGAAAGAACCGCCTCGGCGGTGATCTTCCGTTTCGGCATTTTCCCCGTCCCCTGATCCGGCACGTCTTTTCTTTGCTCTTTTCCACTTTTTGATCCACATCGGACTTTTTGTATTCTTTTCCGGATAAACCTGGAGCATCGCCGGGCCTAACTGCAGCCAAACACGCAGCTGAGCAGCGTCGTATACCACGCGTACGCCGATTTTCATCGACAGCAGCAGGCATACTACCAGTGCAACTGTGCCAAAAACGATCCACAGCAGCATTCCAAACGCTCCTTTCCACGACAGTCCGTATCCATCAGGATTCCTCCTGCAGCATTTCCGTCTTTGTCTGCATCGGGACGAACTGCCCGCCTTCCAAAGGCGAAGAAGGCTCTTTCGGCGCGAGCACCGTACCGTCGTCGCCCAGTCGCAGCTGGCCGTCAGTCTCAATACCAGGCATTTCCGGCAACTCTTCCAGCGAGGACAGATGAAAGGCCCGCAGGAATTCCTTTGGTTGTCCGATACAGACGCGGACGACCGGGCACCTGCAGTTTCCCGCATTCCTCGATCAGATGCCGTTCCAGCAGGAGGCCCACCGTATAGGCGCTGTCCACCCGCGGATCTGATCGATATACGCCCTGGTTGTGGGTTGATAGTAGCTACAATGGTCAGCACTTCCAGCGCACTTTGCGACAGCTTTGCCGGTTTCCGGATTTCAAAGGCCCGGCGGATCACTTCGCCGTATTCCGGCGCAGAAATCAGCTGATATGCATCGTCCATACGGATCAGCCGCATTCCGCGCCGCTCATAGGCGTAATAGTCCATCAGATGCTGCAGCAACTGCTCCGTGGTCTCTCGGTCCAGTTCCAGCGCAAAGGCAAGGCGTCCCACATCCACCGGCTCACCGGAGGCGAACAAGATGCCTTCCAAAACAGACGCCAATTCTTTTGTTTCCAGATTTTCCATAATTCTCCTTGCTCTCGCTTCAGAAAAGCTGAGCCGTGTCAGCGTTTTCATCGATGCATTTCACTGTGCAGTCCCGTTCGCTGCCGACCACATGCACCATGAGCCTTACAGCTCCAGTACCGCCAAGAAAGTAGCCACCAGCTCACTGCGGCTGCGGGCACCGAGAAACAGGAGCTGAAAGCGCGTGATGCCGCCTTTACCAGCCGGCAGAGCAAATCCCGGGCCTTATCCTGTACAGGATAAGGCTCGCGCATCACAATCCCATCGAAAGAATGCAGCGAAGGCACCGTTGGCCGGCCAGTGCGATCCAGAAGATCCTGCATGCACAAGACCAGATCGGATTTTTCCTGATCGTATTCAAAAATTCTGCTCCGGTCCATGGTTTCCGGGCGTTTGGTAAAAATATCCCGCCCATATTCCCCGCGCACTTCCAGTTTTTCCGCCATGGCCTTAACACGCATATAGTCTTCATTGCGCTGACGCTCCTCCAAAGAGCGGATCAGCTGGTCCATCTCAGACTTGGCCTCTTCATCTTCAATAGACAGTAACATCCTGGTTTTAATGTAAACCAAGTGGGCTGCCATGGCGACAAATTCGCTCGCCACTTCCAGATCCATAGTCTGGCACTGCTCGATATAGGCAAGATATTGATCCAGAAGATCCGCAATTTTGATATCCTGAATCGCAATTTTATTTTTGCTCAAAAAGATACAAAATCAAATCAAGCGGGCCAACAAAATTTTCAAGAGCGTCTTCTTCTTTGATTTTGACCACATGCTCCAGTTGAAAAATCGGCGTATTCATCTATTTGCCCCCGCTCTTACAGCCCCACCAGCGTCAGGGCGCACGGAACACCGTATTCATCAGCGCCGACACAAAGCCGCCGCCTGCACCGATAAAAGCCAGCGCCAGCAGCAAAGCATACCGTAGCGTTCGTAATACATCAGCTTAAAATAAGCCATATCCGGCAGGAAAGAAAAAAGAACCTTGGATCCGTCCAACGGTGGGATGGGAATCAGGTTAAAAGTGCCGAGACCCACGCTCAAAAAGGCAGTAGTATACAAAAACTGTACAATGCCACCGTGAAAGCAGTGGCCGCCACATGATAGGCCATAAAGCGGCACACAAACAGCAGCACCAACGCCAGAACAAAGTTGGAAAGCGGCCCGGCCAAAGCGGTGAGCGCCATTCCGGATTTTGATTCTTGAAATAGCGCATATCCACAGGAACCGGCTTTGCCCATCCAAACCCCACGAAAACATCATCAAAAGCCCCAGCAGATCAATATGCCGCAGAGGATTCAAAGACAGACGGTGCTCACCTTTCGCCGTTGGATCCCCCAGCGCATACGCTGCCAGGCCGTGGCTGGCTTCGTGCACGGCCAGGCACAAAAACACGGCTGCCACCCGCAGCAAAAGGCTCAGCAGATTGGTGAAATCGATCTGAGAAAACAGATCGTTCAGATAATGCATCAAAAAAGAGATCCCTCGTTTCCCCGCAGCAAAACGTGCAGCCGGCCAAAATAGATGGTTTATTTTAGCATATTTTTTCCATTCTGGCAAGCCGAAGCTAGGGATTCTCCGTCTCCCTTTCCAGCCGCAGGGTATCCTTTCGTCCATCTTTTGTGCAGTGCAGAAGGAAAACCGCACTGTCCAGATCGGGCAGTGCGGAACGCATTCGTATCACAGATCTTTTTTGATCTGTTTAATAGCGTTTTTTTCTAATCTTGACACCTGTGCCTGGGAAATTCCCACCTCGTCAGATACTTCCATCTGTGTTTTCCCTCGCAAAAACGCATCGTCAGAATACGGCGTTCGCGATCCGTCAAGTGGCCGATGGCATCTTTCAGCGCAATCTGTTCGAGCCAGCTTTCGTCGGTATTTTTGGTGTCGCTCACCTGATCAATGACACAAATGGCGTCCCCGCTGTCGGAATAGATCGGTTCATAGAGCGATACTGGCGCCACAATAGCATCCAGCGCAAACACCACTTCTTCCCGAGCAATATCCAATTCTTTGGCAATCTCTTCCACCGTGGGCTCCTTCTGCGTACTTCCCATCAGCTTTTTCCTTGGCCTGAAGCACACGGTAGGCCGTGTCACGCATGTTCGGCTGACGCGGATGGCGCTATTGTCCCGCAGATACCGGCGAATTTCTCCCACGATCATGGGTACGCCGTAAGTGGAAAAGCGCACCGGCTGGTTAATATCAAAATTGTCAATCGCTTTGATCAGGCCAATGCACCAGATTTGAAACAGGTCGTCCGCATTTTCCCCGCGCCCGGTAAACTTTTGAATCACAGAAAGCACCAAGCGCAAATTCCCTTCGATCAGTTCTTGGCGCGCTTGCATGTTGCCCTCCTTTGTCTGTTTCAGCAAGGCAATCGTTTCTGCATTTTTGAGTACTTTCAATTTTGCGGTGTTCACACCGCAGATCTCCACTTTGCTCTGCATGCCGCCTGTTGCCTCCCACCGCGTTCGTTCTCGGTGTTATCAGTATTGCCAGCAGAGCAGTTCTTATTCTCCGGATACAGGCAAAAAGAATGTCGCTGCGGCGCGCTTTTGCGCGATTTTGCATAGGACAGGCGGAGCGGAGCATAAAATATCCAAAAGACGGCATATTGGGAAAGGAGGCTTTCCATGCAGTGCAGAATCACGGACCTGCGATGCAAGGAGGTTATCAATATTTGTGACGGGAAGCGCATCGGTTACGCTGAGGATGTGGACTTGGTGCTGCCGGAGGGCGGGTCTGCTTCGGTCACCAGACCCGCCGCTGGAACCCCAAAATGGCTCCCTATATCTATCACCGAGCGCAACGGCATCTATATCGTTGACTTGCAGAAGACCGTCAAGAAGCTGGAAGAAGCCTACAACTTCGTGCTGAACCTGGCGCAGAACGGCGGCTCCGTCCTGTTCGTCGGCACCAAGAAGCAGGCGCAGGAATCCATCAGGAAGAAAACGCTGCGGCCAGTTCTATGTCAACCAGAGATGGCTGGGCGGCATGCTCACCAATTTCAAGACCATGCGCGGCCCGTGTGGATCGTCTGAACCAGCTCAAGAAGATGCAGGAAGACGGCACCTTTGACATGCTGCCCAAGAAGGAAGTTATTCAGCACCTGGGCGAGATCGAAAAGCTGGAGAAGTTCCTGGGCGGCGTCAAAGGAAATGAAGAAGCTGCCCGGCGCCATGTTCATCATCGACCCCGCAAGGAGCGCAATCGCCATTATGAGGCGCAAAGCTGGGCATTCCCATGGTCGCTATCGCCGATACCAACTGCGATCCTGACGAGATCGACTATCCGATCCCCGGCAACGATGACGCTATCCGCGCCATCAAGCTGATCGCTTCCGTCATGGCCAACGCTATGCTGGAGGGCAAGCAGGGCGAGCATGACCGAGGTGGAAGAACCCGCCGCAGCTGCTGAAGAATAAGTAGAGGCAAATCTGTTTCTATTGAATGATTTTCCGGGGCGGTCTTCCGTCCGCCCCGGGGCATTTTTTTACGAGCCCAATTTACGATTAAGAAAAATAATTGGGGAGGAAGAATATCATGGCTTTTACAGCAGCTGATGTAAAGAACCTGCGCGAGATGACCGGCGTGGGTATGATGGACTGCAAGAAGGCCCTCACCGCGTCCGAGGGCGATATGGACAAGGCGGTTGAGCTTCTCCGGGAGAAGGGCCTGGCCGCTTCTCAGAAGAAGGCTGGGCGCATCGCCGCGGAGGGTATGGCCTACGCCGCTGTGATTGATGGCGTGGGCGTGGTGGTTGAGGTCAACGCCGAGACCGACTTTGTAGGCAAGAACGAAAAATTTCGTCGATTTTGTCAAAGGGCGTGGCCGCTACGGTTGCCAAAAGCCCCGGCCGACATGGATGCACTGATGGCCTGCAAATATGCAGACACCGACCTGACTGTTGAGCAGCAGCAGCAGGAGATGGTGCTGGTCATCGGCGAGAACATCAAGGTGCGCCGTTTTGCCCGGTTTGATAAGAACATCTGTGTTCCTTATATTCACGCCGGCGGCAAGATCGCCGTGCTGGTCAATCTGAAACCAGCCCTGCCCGCAGAAGCGGTCAACGAAGTGGGCAAGGACGTTGCCATGCAGATCGCCGCTCTGAATCCCCGTTTCTGGGACAAGTCTCAGGTTTCTCAGGACGTGCTGGACGAGGAAAAGAAGATCATGATGGTCCAGATGGAGAATGATCCCAAGATGGCCAGCAAGCCCGAGCAGGTACGCGAGAAGATCGTCATGGGCAAGATGAACAAGTTCTACTCCGAGAACTGCCTGCTGCAGCAGGAGTTCGTCAAGGACAATACTATGACAGTGGAGAAGTATATTGCTGCTGCTGCCAAGAACCTGAGCGGTGAAATCAAGTTTGCTGATGCCATCCGTTTCGAAAAGGGCGAAGGCATCGAAAAGAAGCAGGAAAACTTTGCTGCTGAAATCAAGCTTCCATGGTGAAGGGCTGATTTATTCTCTTTTCTGCAAGTATACAACAAAGACCCGAAGCAGGCTTGGTCCTGCTTCGGGTCTTTTATTGAAACCGTTTTGCTGTTTGGCATAATCTCATTCCGCCGCTCCCCACTCCCTTTTGGCAGTGGGGAGCAAAGACTTTGCATCCATCAGGCTTTCTGCGGCGTATTTTGGGGGTATCCGGCGGAAGATCGCGCCGCTTCCTGTGCTGTTTCGGGTGGCTCAGATCGTCAATGACGGAATAAAAAACACCGGCGTGAATACCAGCGTAACCAATGTGGAAATCATCATGCCGCTGATCATGGTGATGCCCATATCGCTGAGCATTTCATTGGTATCCCCGATACCGAGAGCCATCGGCACCATGGCAATCACCGTGGTCAGAGCCGTCATCATCACCGGGCGTACACGCAGCGGGCAGGCATGAAGAATCGCTTCTTCCCTGCTCTCACCCATTCTCCTTCGGACCTTGATATATTCCACCAGTATGATCGATGCATTGACTACGGTACCGGCCAGCATGATCAGCGATACCAGAGAAATAATCGAAATATCCCTGCCCGTCAGCGGCAATGCCACCAGTGCCCCTGTAAATGCTACGGGAAGAATCAGCATCACAATGACCGGCATGGTGAACGACTCAAACTGCACGGCCAGCACGAAGTAGACCAGCAGCAGGGCCACGGCCAGCGCCAGGAGCAGATTGCCAAAACTCTCCATCATCTCGCTGCTAGCTGCCGGATACCTCCGCCCTGTACCCTTCCGGCATGGGGTAGGAGTCCAAAATGGCATTGATCTCTTTCGTCATTGCCGTGGTATTGCCGCTGACCGTATCGCCGGTGATCTCCACCTGTCGGGACTGATTGGTACGATTGATAGTCTGTGGCGCCTGTTCGATCGATACCTCCGCCACCGAGGACAAGGGCACCGTACCTCCATAGCTGGAAGTAATCCCCATGGAGCGCAGCGCATCCAGGCTTTCAGATGCATTTCCGCTGCCGCGCACCATCACATCATATTCCTTGTTGCTGATGGTGACAGTGGTCGCTTCCGCGCCGCTCAGCTCCGCGCGCACTGCGGCGCCGATGGTGGCTGCGGTCAGTCCGTACTGTGCTGCCGCTTCGCGGTTTACCGTGACTTTTACCTCCGGCACCTGTTCGGAAAGCGATGTATCCACGTTTTCGCATCCTCCAGCGCAGCGATCTGCGTTTCAGATCGCCGGCAATCATGGCCAGGGTCGCGTAGTCGTCTCCGGTGATTTCCACATCGATATCGCTGCCGCCCAACATAGCCATACTGCTGCTGGCCGAGGCTATGATTTCTGCGCCGGCGATATCCATCAGTTCCGCTGCAGCACATCCGCAACCTCCTCGCTGCTGCGCTCGCGTTCCCCCTTTACTTACCAGGTTCGCCATCATAGTGGCGGATTCATCCTGCGCGATATAAAACATATCCGTCATTTCCGGGATTTCCTGCATCTTATGAGCCACCGGTCGGCAATCGCCGTGGTTTCCTCCCAGCGACGAACCGATCGGCATTGTCACATTGACACTGACCATACTCTGATCCATGTCCGGTATGAGAACCATATTGGTGGTGAAAATGGAAATTCCGAAGACCGCCACCATAGCCGTCGCCGCCAGCATTCCGGCTTTCAGATGATGGACAAAATAGTCCAGCAACCGGAGGTAGCTGTCTTTGAGGTTCTGCATCCACGCACTGCAGCGCAGCAGAAAGCCACTTTTCTTCTTTTTCCGCCTGCTTCAGCCTCTGTCGGCGCACTTTCTCTTCGTCCAGCATGAAATAGCACAGCAGCGGCACCAACGTCAGCGCGATCACCAACGATGCACCGACCAGCGATGCGATGGTCAGGCAGAAGTCACGGAACATCATGCCAGCCAGGCCGTTGACCAGTCCCAAAGGCAAAATACCGCCAGTGTGGTCAGCGTAGACGCCACCACCGAAGAGGTGACCTCCTTCGTTCCATCAATACAGGCGCTCATGCGGTCGTGCCCATCGGCGGAAAAACGGTAAATATTTTCCAGCACCACGATGGAGTTATCCACGATCATGCCCACGCCCATGGCAATGCCGCCCAGACTCATCATATTCATAGACAGGTCGAGGGGCCTGCATCAGCAGGAATACCGATAAAATACAAATGGGCATCGATACGGCGATGGTCGCCGTAGCCCCCTGCCCCGGCGCAGGAACAAAAAACACCACAACGGCTGCCAGAATCACGCCCTGCAGGATATTCTGCAGCGCTGATGTGACCGCCTGGCTGATATAATCCGGAAGCAAGGTACGGCGCAGTGTAATGAATCGAGGCATTTTCTGCGCTTAGTTCGTCCATCCGGTCCACGATGGCATTGGAAATTGCCATTTCATTGCCGCCGGAACGCTTGCTCACCTGCAGGATCATTACAGGCCGTATCCCCCACCTTTGGCCACAGCTTCCGGCTCTTGAACCGCCAGTTCCACCTGGGCCACATCCCGCAGCCGTACGCTGCCGCCGGCGGGGAGCGGCACGATCATATTGGCAACGTCCTCTACTGACTGAAATTTGGCGTCAGTGCTGACCGTCAGCGTTTTGGAACCATTGTCGATCTCTCCGCCGGGATAGAGCAGATTCTGTGCCGCCAAGATCTGGGAAATATAGCTGTTGAAAGCCCCAGCCCTGCAGCGCGGGTAGCGTCCAGCCGCACATCGATTTGCTCGGTCACGCCGCCGCTGACTTCCACACTGGCCCGCACCGTCGATCCGTTCCAACGCAGGAACCACCGTATCTTCGGCAAGACGCTGCAAGGGAAGCAAGATTGTCGCCGGACAACGCGATCATGGCCGTAGGCATCATATCGCTGATATTCATGTTAACAATGACCGGCTTAGTCGCCGTCAGGCAGCGTGTGAGCATATCAAACTGTTCGCGCAGCTTGGTGGCGGCAATGTCCAGATCGGTTCCCTCCACATAAGTCACCTGGATCTGAGACATGGAATCGGCGGAAGTGGAACTCACTTCATCCACACCGGACACGGACATGACAGCCTCCTCCAGCGGGCGGGTCACCAATTCCTCCATATCGCTGGGAGATGCGCCGTTGTAATAACACACCACAACCGCTGCGGGATAATTCATATCCGGCATCAGCGCCATCTGCAGCTGCGAAACAAATGTCGAATCCGAAGATGGACACCATAATGGCGGCCAGCAGCGTCATTACCTTATGCTGGATACAAAACTTGGAAATACTCATGAATCGTTATTCCTCCCCGGACACGATTCGCACGGGAGTGCCGTCGGTTAAATACGTCTGGCCGACCAGACCAGCTGCTGTCCGGCGGACAGGCCGGAGGTCACCTCAGTAACCCCGTTTCCAGTGAGTCCGGTCGTTACTTCTGTATATTTTGCCGTATCCTCTTCCACCACAAACACATACTGAAGATCACCATTGGTCAGGATCGCATCCGAAGGCACCACGATTGCACTCAGAAGTTTCTGTATGAAATGTCACATCGGCAAACATACCCGAGAGCAGACCCGCGACGTCGGCAGGCACAGAGAGGGTGACCGTATACAGCTTAGTCTGCAGGTTGGCCGCCCGGTCAACGGAGCGGATTGTGCCAACAAAAGATTTCCCTGCTGCGCTGACAGCAATATCTGCACTGTCCCCAATGGTCAGCTTGGGCACCAGTGCCTCAGACACAGAAACCGTCACTTTCATCTGATCCACGCCGTCAATGACAGCCACCGGCATGGATGTGGAAATCATACTGTTTTCCACTGCGTTCATACTCACAAGCGTACCGGAAATGGGCGCAATAACATTTCCGCTGTCATCCATTTTCCAGTGCAATGCTCAGCTGTTCCACATTGGATTTAGCACTTTGAATACCGGCTTCCAACTGCGAAAGCGTAGCATTTTCTGCGCCACAGCAGATTGCAACTGCAATTCTGCCTGATCGATTTCCGTCTGCGAAGCGGCACCAATTTCATAAAGGGCCTTAGTATTGTCCAGGTTTTCTGATACAGGGCAATTTGAGATTCAAACACCGCAGCCTGGTCCTGATAGCTCTGAGTGCTGGATTGATAGCTGATGTTCGCTGCATGGTAAGAAGCCAGTGTACTGCCAAGATCCAACGTACAGATCACCTCGCCCGCCTGAACGGAGTCCCCGCCCGATGGTTTACGGCAGTGCACTTTGCACTGGTGGCAATATAAATAGACCCGCTCATTGTCGGCGCCCACCTGGCCGGACACCGTATTTTTCCGCTGAAATCGTCTCCGCCGAAACCGTTTCAATCTGTACGGCAGTCCCCGCCATTTGCTCAAGGTCGGAACCTTCCTGCGAATCAGAGCCGCAGCCGGTCAATGCCACAGTCAATGCCACAGTCAGCGCCAGAGCGGCAACGCGTTTGTGCTGTTTTTCTTCATGTTCTGTGTCCTCCTGCTCAGCCCATCACGCCGCTGTTGATTGCCCATTCATAAGAGCGGTAAGCGGTATATAGGTTGTGTTTTGCCGTCGTAACCTCATCGCGCGCCGCAGCGAGATCGTCCTGGGCGGTCAAATAGGTGTTCTTTGAAATGGATCCCTGCTCATATTTGAGCTTCTGTGCTTCAAAATCCGCCTGCTCAATGGTCAGCGCTGTTTCCTTTGGCTTTCAAAATCTGATGATAATCCTTTACAGAGGCGCACAGGGCACGAAACTGCGCCTCAAAGCTCTGCTCTGCGGCCTGATAGGTATATTGCGCAGCTTGCCATTGGTGCTCCGCCATTTTACGTTCATATGTATTTTGCCGTGCTCTTTTTGGCTTCTTTATAGTCCTCTTCCGCATCATTCAGCGTCACCCGAGCCGCATAGAGGTCATAGCTCCGCTCCTTGGCACTTTTCTACTTCCTTTTCATAATCGATGGCTTCTACCAGCGCATCTGAAATCTCCGAACCTCTGCTACGCGCATTCTTCCGGTCACGTCCGCGCCCACCATCATTTCCAGTTGTACAACAGCGCCGTCCATGCTGCTTTCCAGCGTAGCGATGCCGCTTTCAATCTGTGTGCGTCCGCCTTTGGCCTGCTGCAGCTGAAGTGCGGAAATCTGCCCCAGCTGATAGCGCAGCTCCATCTCCTGGATGGTGCGGTCCATGGACTCGAGGAGCGTTCCAGAGCGGAACGTGTATTCTGCAGTTCAATACTGTCATATACAGGTTTTCTGCACCCACGACCACCTGGTCCTCCAGGTTTTTCCATTTGGCGGATTCCATCCTGTGCTGTTTTCTGCGTTTTACCGCTGCGAATATCGGCAATGGTGTCCTCCAGCGACTCAATGCTGGATTCGAGTGAAGCGACAGTAGCACTGGCCAATGCTTTGGTCAACAAATTATTTACGGTCACCTGTCCATACAGCTTCAGATCGACATTGCTCTCTTCTCCCGATGTAAGCGGAGGTTCTACGGAAGACTGCAGCTGCCCGATCAGCGCTTCAATCCGTCCTTTGCATCTTCCAGTTCATCCAGCTGGTCATCCAAATCCCGGAGAAGCTCTTTATAGTCCGTAGCTTCCACGGCGGCAATATTTTCTTCCAGCGCCAAAATCGTCAGATTGTTGTTGCGCACGCGCTCTTCCACCTGCGCAAAGGTCAAATCTGCCACAGGAGACAAATCCGGCACATTCGCATCCGCTTCGTTCTCTTGTGTTGTCTCCTGTACCAGTGCGGCGGCGGTGTCCGTTTCTCCCTGCGCGCCCTCCGCAGTGCTTTTTGTGGCTGCATTGTCCGCCGTCGTTTCACTCTGCGCTTCCGCCTGAGCAGTCTGTGCGCTTTGTTCTGCAGTATCTTCCTCTGCCAGCGCTGTGGCAAACAAAACGCCGCTCATGGCCAACGCCAGCAGCAGCGCTGTAATTCTTCTTGACATCGGTCGTATTCCTCCTCTGTTTAGTCTCCCCCTGCTGAATGCACACACCGCTTTCTTCCGAGGAATACTTCGGTTCAAACGGGTGTGTTCCGCAAAGGCGGTAATCCGCCGGATCAGCCGGATATATTCCCTGGCATCCTTTTTTCGCCCAATTCATCCATCAATTCCTGAAGATACCGAAGTATCACATCTTTTCGTACTTTTGCCGCATTCCGGCCTGCCTCCGTGATCTGGATCAGCACTTTCCGCCGGTCATCCGGCACAGGCATGCGCCGGACGTAGCATTTCCGTTCCAGCTGATTAATCAGCGTGGTAATCCGCGCCGTGGACACATTGAAAAAACGGCTCAACTCAGTCGGTGATACAGGACTTTCCTGTTCACTTAGATATTCCAGCGTCGCGCATTCTCCCATGGTCGCAACATGGATACTATTATAAGGTCCGCGCACCAGGCGCCAAAGTTCATCAAACATTTCGCCCGCCAAGGCCTTGCTTTCTCTGTTCCCACGATTTTTCCCACAACCTTCTGCTTTTTTGTTCCATTGTTCTCCTGCACTCCGGGCGCAGCAGTGCTGCATAAATTGCAGCTTAATCTCTAACCACATTAATATCTAACGCTATTAGTTTTCTGTGCAAAATTATACTGTGTATTGCCGAAATGTCAATAGACAAAACGGTTGTTTTTGTATCATGTGGATTCGTTTTCCTCCCTTGCCATGGAGGGCTGTCCCCTCCGGCTATTTCTTTTCCCCCTGCCAGTTGTGTTATACTGGAGGCGGTCAGATGGCAGGCTCTAACCCCTCCGTTTTGGTTCTTTAGGCTCCCTGTGCTGTGCTAGGCTGCAGGGGAGCTTAGCCTTTTACTGCTTTGGGATTGCCTCCCGGATGATGCGGGCTGCGGGTCTTTTGCGGTGGCCTCTACCAGCTTGGTCAGAGTTTCAAGGTAAGATGCAAGTTCTGTCTGGGTCATGCTATCAATCTCCATTTCGTTTACCTCCTGCCTGAACGAAAAATATTCGGGGCCGCAGCAGTGCTGCGGCCCCGAATATTCCTTTTCTAAGCTGACAGCCAGCGCTGTAAAAACATCGTTTTACGGTTCCACGACTTTAATATTGCCCACCGGACAAATGTCTGCCGCTTCCCGGATGGCGGCCATGTGCTGGGAGAAGTCCGCCCCTGATATTAACCTTCACCTTATACACATCCGTGTCGAATTCAAACACTTCCGGACAGGCTCCTACAAAGCCCCACAGCCAATACAGTCTTTCCCAAAATCAATACGCATACAAAATCCTTCTTTCTGTATCATCAATACGTTTCATAATGCCCGTAACAGATACTGTCCGCCAATTGCTCTGCCGCCGCCGGATCTTCCAGCAAATACGCAGCGATCGTCAGAGCAAATGGAATCGCCGTTCCCATACTGCGGCTGGTGATCAGGTTTCCGTCCACCACCACCTCACCAGGGGCATCTCCGCTCCGGCCAGCGTATCCTCCATGCCGGGATATACCGTCGCCCGTTTTCCCTGCAGCAGACCCAGTGCACCGAGAATACTGGGCGCAGCGCAGATCGCTGCCACCAGTTTTCCCGACTTGAAAAAAGCTGCGGCAGGTGTCCGTTACCAAAGGACACGCCTTCAGATTCGGCGTGCCGGGAATACCGCCAGGCAGAACGACTGCATCGAACTGCGCCGGATCCACCTGTTCCGCCAGCACATCGGCCGCAATCTTTATCTGGTGGGAAGAAACGACCTGCTCCCGTCCCATGATGGACGCCGTTGTCACCGATATTCCCGCCCGGCGCAGAATATCTACCACGATCAGCCCTTCACATTCTTCAAATCCATCGGCCAGAAACAGCAATACTTTTTTCATGCGCTTTCTCTCCTTTCCCTGCGATGTACGTGTTTATAGAGGAGTTGCACCGCCAGACGGGCTCCTCAAGTATTTCCGCCCAAACGGCCTGCTCATCACTTTTTAAAACTGTCTTTCAAACTGACAGAACGGTTAAAGACCAGATGCCCCGGGCAACTGTCCTGATTGTCCAGGCAGAAATATCCCTGACGCATAAACTGGAAATGCGCAGGCGCTGCCGCATCCGCAAGTCCTGCTTCCACTTTGCAGTTTTTCAAAACTTTCAAAGAAGCCGGATTGATACAGTCCAAAAAGTTTTGTCCGCGCCGTCGGGATCGGCATCCAAAAACAGATCGTCATACAGGCGCACCTCCGCGTCCACCGCTGTGACAGCATCCACCCAATGGATGGTGGCGCCTTTGACCTTGCCGGCCGTCGGCCGGATCGCCACCACGGCTCTCCGGGTCATACTCGCACAAAATCTCCGTCACAGCGCCGGTTTCATCTTTGACACAGCCGGTGCAGGTGATGAGATATGCACCCTTCAGGCGGCATTCCGGACCGCCGGGAACAAACGCTTGTATTTCGGCACCGGCGTCTCCAAAAAGTCTTCTGCCTCAATCCACAAATGGCGTGAAAACGTCACTTCGCGGCTGCCGGAACCGGATCCAACGGATTGTTTTCCACGCAAACGGTTTCGCTCTGCCCCTCGGGATAGTTGGTAATCGTCAGGCGGATGGGGCGCAGCACAGCCATGACACGCTGTGCCGTGACATTGAGATCCTCCCGCAGGCAGTGTTCTAGGAAACTGTATTCCACCGTGCTGCTGGCCTTAGACACACCAATGCGCTCACAGAAGTTACGAATGGAGGCCGGCGTATAGCCCCGGCGGCGCAGTCCGCACAGCGTGGGCATACGGGGATCGTCCCATCCAGAAACCTTTCCTTCCTCCACCAACTGACGCAGCTTGCGTTTGCTCATCACCGTGTGGTCGATGCCGAGCCGGGCAAATTCAATCTGACGAGGCTTAGCCGGAAGGTCACAGTGCTCCACCACCCAATTGTACAGCGGGCGATGCGCTTCAAATTCCAGAGAACACAAGCTGTGGGTAATGTGCTCCAGCGCATCTTCAATAGGATGGGCAAAATCGTACATCGGATAAATGCACCATTTATCCCCCTGGCGGTGATGGTGGGCATGGTTGATCCGGTAGATTACCGGATCGCGCAGGTTGAAATTGCCCGAAGCCGGATCGATCTTCGCCCGCAGCGTCATACTGCTGTCGGGAAACTCACCGTTTTTCATGCGTTCAAACAGCGCCAGATTCTCTTCAACAGGTCGATCCCGGTAGGGGGCACTGCGCAGGGGCTGCGGTATCCCCGCGCATTTGACGCATTTGATCCGTCGTCAGCTCGCAGACATAGGCCAGACCCTTTTTTAATCAGTCCCACTGCACATTCGTACATTTGATCAAAATACTGGGATGCATAGTAAAAACGGTCGTCCCAGGTAAAGCCGAGCCAGCGGATATCCTCTTTGATCGCATCTACATATTCCGTATCCTCTTTACTGGGATTGGTATCATCCATCCGTAAATTACACAGGCCCCAAACTTTTCCGCCGTGCCGAAGTCAATGCACAGCGCCTTGCAGTGGCCGATATGAAGGTATCCATTCGGTTCCGGCGGAAACCGAGTATGCACTGTCATTCCTTCAAATTGTCCGCCGGGCGCAATATCTTCTTCCAATAAAAGCATGGATAAAATTTCTCCCTCGGAAGTTTCTTCCATAGAATCGTTCTTGTTCTCTTCCGCCATAGCCGTTCACTCCTCTGTTCATTGTGCGCCCTGGCTGTACGGACGCCGCAGCGAAACTGCACAAAGCCGCAGGCATGGCCCCTTCTGGGTTTCCACGTCCCCGGCTTTTCTCCGGCACAGAGGGATGCGCATGGTCTCGCTCCCCCGCACGCTGCTCTTGTTTTTATGTGTAATAGTAGTTCTTATTATAGGCGGTTTCAATAGAAAAGCAATAAAAAGATACAAATCGTTCGAGTGGGCGCGCCATGTCCGGCCTGTCACAGGCCAGCCAGTCCTCCACCACATCCCGGGCGCAGACGGGCGACACAGCAAAAGCGGCTCAGTTTTCCCAGAAGCGCATCAATCCTGCTGCGGCGCATCGTGATCCCCGGCACCACGGCTGTTCCGCCCTGTCCGCTTTTGACACACGCCATACCCCTTTGCATCTTCCAAGCGATAGTAGGAAAACCGGTGCGGCGTTCCGGCTCCATCCGTAACTTCTTTCACTGCAATCAAAATTTCTTTCACGCTGTTCACAACCTTTCGCTGTCGATTATAGCAAAACAGCAGAATCGGAATCTCACGGTTTGCGGCGGTTTTGGAAAATTTATATGGAATTTTCCAAAATATACGGATAAAACCGGAATCTCCGGAAACCGGGCCAACGTGCGGCATATCGGCTCGGTTTCCGGAGATTCTGTTTCATGCCTTTTCCATTTTCACAGCGGAGGATCGCCAGCCTCCTGCCGACCAAAAAGCGCCTTGCAGTATGCTTCCAATTCCGCACGCTCCACCAGCAGATTCAACGCATCCAGCATGGCGTTGGCGCTCAAATGCTCCGGCAGATCCAGTCGAGCAGCAGCTTTTTCCGGCGTTCGGCGCTGTTTGGTCTGCCGGAAAGCCCCAGCGCATACAAATCCTGCTTGGTGATCGTGCGGCACGGAACTGCCGCCGCGCCGTCCATGGTGGCACCGGCCTGGCGCAGCGCATCCAAAAGTACTTCCGCCGTCATCCCTTCCACACCAAGCTTTCCCTCTTACCCGGCCGGCGTTTCCGGCGTTCCTTTCCATACATCCGGCACATAGGCCTGCTTGAGCTGCTCTTTGGGAATCGCTCCTTTCAGAAAATTACGAATCAAAAAAGCCCGCGCCGTCGCTGTCCGTCAGCACAATTAAACCGCGCTGCGCCGCCAGGCGGCGAAAAAAACGCCAGCTTTTCTCTATCCTGAAACACAGAAAGCCGTCCGTTGTCACAATGGCGGCATCCACAATCTGTGACAGTGTGTTCTTATCGTATTTTCCCTCCACCAGGATCACTTCTCGCACAAAAGGTTTCTTGTTTTTCACTCTTCACCTCCTGCGCCAAACGCATCAGCAGAAGTTTCAGCTCCCTTCGCTGTCAAAGCCAGTCTGGCTCTTCATTTGTACATCCAGCACTTTGCACATTTCAATGCCACTGCGGCACCACTCTTTGGAAAAATGCTTGGCCGACCCCAGCAGAAGTTTCGCCGGGTAATCCGAACGCATATTCCAGATATCCATCAACCAGTAGCGGTCCTTTCCACCGTCCAACGCAATACGGGCCGTGTAGAGTTTGCGCAGTTCTTTTTTCCGATCAGGGAAAAGAATGACGATGGGTTCTTCCTGCATTTTCAGCAGCTTCCCAGCGTGTCTGCCGCCGCATCATAATTGCGGCGGGAAATCTCATTGGTAATATCGTAGATCATAGCATCGATCACTGGATCGGCCACAGCATTGATATCCTCTATGGTTATTTTTGCTCCCCCTGGTGTAAGCGGCAATTTTTTCGATTTCCGGAATCAAACCGGTCATCAGGCTGCCGCAGGTAAAAATCAGGTGCTCCGCACTCTGTCGGTCAATCTCTTTCCCCAGCGCCTTGAAACGCCGGGTAACCCAGTTGATCAGATCGCTCTGCCCCTGGGTTTTGAATTCTACGATCTGCGCCGTACTGGTCAATGCAGTGTAAAGTCTTTTCATCTTTTTATCCGGCTTATACTGAGAATATCGTAGACAAACACCAGGCAGCAGTAATCGGGGAAATCGCTCAAAAAGGGCGATCAGCTGGCCGCGCTGCTCTTCATTCAGCTTGAAAAGATCAAAATCCGTCACCGTCACCAGCGTCTTTTCGCACATCATGGGCAGAGCTTCCACAATGTCGCTCAGAGCCTGTACGCTCAGCGCTTTCCTTCCAGCTTGTGGTAGTTGAATTCCTCAAATCCGGCAGGAATCAGCTTTTGCGCAGCTGATCCAGATAATACTCCCGCAAATAGGTCTCTTCCCCATGGAACACATACACCGTACAGAGCTGACCGGTTTTCAGATCCTGTTTCAACTGGGTATAGCCCTTATCTTCCACTTCCTTTTTCAAAGGCACTGCTTTTCACCTCAATAAACTGTAATAGATATCGTGCCGCCGCGATCCGTACGCCGCACCTCAGCACCTGCTTCTTCCAGACGCTGCAGTGTTTCCGGTGCAGGATGCCCATAGGAATTGTCTCCCACTGAGATCACTGTTACCTCCGGTGCGGTTGCTTCCAAAAAGGCGGCACTGCTGGAATGTTTGGAGCCGTGGTGGCCTGCAACCAATACCTCCAGATCCGGCAGGTTTGCCGTCTGGAGCAGAAGGGCCTCCGTTTCGCTGTCCATATCGCCTGTCACCAGCATATCAAAATCCTGACAGGAACACAAGAGGGACAGTCCTTCTTCGTTGATACGCCCTGCGCCCAGAGGCGGATAAAGCGTCAACACAGCCTCCCCAAGAGAAAGCTCTGTTTCTTCTGCCAAACGCAGCGTGGGTATGCTGTACGCTTTTGCCACAGCCAACACCTCCGCCTGAAGCGCCTGCTCCTCCGCGCCGTGTACTTCCGGGATCACCAGATATTTAACGGAAACGCGGGACAAAAAGCGTTTCGATCCCATTGGCATGGTCGGCATGGTAATGCGTCAAAATCAAATAGGTCAGCTCCGTCTGCCCCACCGTATTGATCTGATTTGCCGCCACGGAACCGGCATTGATCCACGAATTGGAAGAACCTGCAGTCCACCAGCGCCGACGATCCACCCGAAACAAAGAAAACCGATTCTCCTGCCCCACATTTAGGACAGATGCAGTCATTCTGGCACTGCCGCTGGCCAGCACCGGCAGTGCAACGACAGCACCAAGCGTACTCACCGATAGCGCCGCGGCCAGAACCGCAGTGCGCAAACAGCGTTTTTTCTCCAAAAGCACCACGGCCAACATAAGATAAACGTAAACAATCCATCCGGGAAGATAGGCATTGCTGGTATAGACCGCATGATACGGTATTTGTGCAAAAGCCGCACCACCGCCATAAAATAGTCCAGCGCAGCCGTTGCCGGAATCGCAAGAATAGCCGCGACCGGCAGATATACAAATCCAACCAGCAGCGAAAGAATCCCCACATAGAACGAAAAGGACACAGCCCAAAGACACAACAGATTTGTCAACGGAGAAATCAAACTGACACAATCAAAATAATATGCCACCAGAGGCAGCGTAAACAGGGACGCGGAAACAGTGGTGCTCAGCGCGCTCCATACAAGGCACCACACAGCGCTCTGCCGCTTTGCTGCACCAGCCCGGCACCTGCCGCTCAATACCCGTAAATCCGATTGGAAAACAGCAGGATGCCGGCTACAGAAAGGAATGAAAGCTGCAGGCCGATGGAAGCCGCTGCATAGGGGTTTCCCAGCAAAAATCAGCAGCAGGGGCTGCACTCATGGTTGTAACGCTGTCGTTTTCCCGATGCAGCAGCGGGGCTGCAGACAATAAGGCAATCATAATACAGGCCCGCGTCACCGACGGAGCCGCGCCCACCATCAGCATAAAAAAAGAACAGCAGCGGAATGCCAACGAGGGCCGCTTTGCGGCGGTTTTTCACCAGCAGCCGCACCATACCAAACAAAAAGGCGCAATGCATACCGGAAACCGCCGTCACATGCGTCACGCCGGTTTCCGAAAGCTGGCTGTAGAGCGTATCGTCAAATTCTGTGCGCGTACCGGTCAGCAGGGCCGTCATCAAAATACGTGCGTCACCCTCATAAAAGCTGGGCAATTTTTTTCCTGCAGCAGGCGGTTGAAGGAAAGCGGAAGATACGCAAGCGCCGGCCGGCCGACTGGTTCGATCGACATATCCCCTTTGCATACAGGAGCAGATGCATTCCCTTTGCAGTAAAGGACGTGACCTTTTTCTCATGAATCATCTGCGCACTGCGCAGCGAGGCGTTTGTCGTAACCCGGTCACCGGGTGCACAGGAAAGCAGCGTTTCATCGCCATAGAGCTGTACCTTCACCGGTCGGGGGCGCCCACATCCAGCAGCGCCGTAACCTTTGCCCCATAGGTATGTTCCTGAGCATAATCGCTCAGCGTTACGGTGACTACTTGCTCTGTACCCACCAGCGGGCGTACTGGATCGACCCACAGAAAGTCATACAGCGTCTGATAGAAAACGCCGAACGCGACGCCGGAAGCCAGTACCAGCGCGGCCATCCGCCTCCGCTTTTTCTGATACAGTGCGTACAAGAGACCCCTGTGGAAACAGCGACAAGGAACAGCACCACCCAGGTTGGGCCATACTGCAAGGCAATAATCGCTGCAGATGCTGAAAAACAGAACAGCGCCAGCCACCGCATCTTATCCGCCCCCTTTTTCTTTTAGAATACTACAAACCGCCTACCCTTGGCAAGAAAAAGTCCCCAAAAGCGCCAAAAATCGTCTTTTTGGCATCTTTTTCTGTAATGTTCTTTCGCTTTACATAGATTGGTAATCCATTTGTTTTTCTGTTTGCCACCCTGCGCAGGCACAAGGATCGAACCATCAGCGTACACGGCACTATAAATTTGCCTGCGGCGACACCCAAACCATTCAAACAGGCACTATGCTATCGGCACACGCATGAATGCCGTCTGAGCATATCCTTCAATTCCTCCTCCCCATTTTCGGTAGTTTTCAAAACGTACGGCAAACCATTTCGACTGAACATATAAAAGCACCCGTAATGAAGAATCATTACGAGTGCTTTTCGATTTTGAGCTTTATCACAGCTTTGTTTCAGGTGTCATTTCGCCTCGATTTTAGAATGTCGACTACATTAGCCCGGAGGCCAGGTCATATCGCGGCCGCTGAGCACGTGGAAATGCATGTGGGGCACACTTTGGCCCGCCTGCGCGCCGATGTTGGACACCACGCGGTAGCTATCCAGATGCAGCTTGAGTCAACTCCGCGATCACCCGGAAAAATGTGCCCCACTGCGGCGCAGTTCTCTTCTGTGACGGCGGAAACCGAGGAAATATGCGCTTTGGGAATCACCAGAAATGCACCGGTGCCTGCGGATCAATGTCATAAAAGCATAGCATACATCATCCTCATACACCTTATTGATGGAATTTCTCCGGCGATGATTTTACAGAATAAACAATCACCATTGCGGATCCCCTCCTTTTCAAAGATAAAAGTTTTTCAGCATTTTATATACTGTCACTTGAATTGATTCTGCTGCGGATCATACTGATAGTCCAGCTGGGCAAGGGTACGCCTTCGATGGCCGGGCGCTCCTCATTCAGGGCAGCGCATAGTTCATCCAAACTTCCGTATTCGTCCCGCAGCTTCATGTTAACCACGCTGAGCAGCAACACAGGATCTTTCGGCAGCATCGCTTACAGGCCCAGCTTCATGGATACCACATTGTCCACCATGGCCAACGCGTTATCCACCATCAGCAGATCCTTACCTCCGCCCATGGCGCTGTCGGGCTTACCGCCGCCGCTGCCGCCGGCAATGGCGGAAACCTGTTTGATAATATCTCCAGCCTTGACACCCGGGGCCACAGCTTTTTGCCGCACACAGCCAGGAAGGTGATCTTTTTCCCCGTTTACTGTGGCCAGCACCGCCACCGCATTGTCCGCTTTGCTGCGGATCATATCGCCCATTTGGCGCAGCTTGTTGGCATCCGCTTCCGGTACCACAGAGGTCAAAACCTTCAGGCCGCCCACATCATGGGCACCGAAGAGGATGCGATCCGCCTCACCAACCGCTTTTTGCTTTATATTTCTCCACAGCGTGGCGCAGATCGCGCAACTCGCCCATCATCTGCTGCAGCTTTTCCTGCAGCTCCGCGGGCTGGGCTTTGATGGCGGCTGCTGCTTCAAACATCAGCGTCTTTGTCGCATTCATTTCTTCCAAGGAGACTTTTTCCGGTGGTGGCCTCAATACGGCGCACACCGGAAGCCACAGAAAATTCCCGATCAATATGGAATACGCCCACTTTAGCCGTATTGTCCAGATGAGTGCCACCGCAAAATTCCACACTGTAGCCCCTCGCCCATATCCACTACACGAACCGTATCACCGTATTTCTCACCGAACAGCGCAATGGCACCTCGCTTCTTGGCCTCTTCAATAGGCAGAACATCGGTTCGGACTGCATAGCCCTCCAGAATCGCCTCATTGACCAAATGCTCCACAAGCGCCAGCTCTTCTGCCGTCAAGGCAGAGAAATGCGTAAAGTCAAAACGCAGGCGGTCGGGTTCCACCAAAGAACCGGCCTGGTGCACATGATCGCCCAGAACTGTGCGCAGCACTTTGTCCAGCAAATGCGTGGCGCTGTGGGCACGCATAACAGCCTTGCGGCGTTCGACATCAATTCGCGCCTGAACCGTGTCGCCCAGCTTCAGCGTACCCCTCGGCCATTTTGCCATAGTGCATGTATTTACCGCCCTTGTTCTTCTGCACATCCGTGACATGGAAGCGACAGGGATGCGCACCGGAAAGAACGATATCGCCATGGTCCGCCACTTGGCCGCCCATTTCCGCATAAAACGGCGTTTTGTCCAGAACCACAATCGCATCCACACCAGGCATCAGCTCTTCAGCCTGCTCATTTTCCACGACCAAAGCAACAACCTTCGCTTCGGCAATCCCCATATTCTCATAGCCCACAAATTCAGTGGCCGGCACATCCTTACCAAATTCCACACCGGCCCAGCCCAGATCACCCAACGCTTCACGGGCTTTGCGGGCGCGTTCCTTCTGCTCCTCCTGCATCAGCCTCCGGAAAACCTTCCTGATCGACGTCCATGCCTTCCTCTGCCACCATCTCCACCGTCAGATCGATGGGGAAACCATAAGTGTCGTACAGTTTGAACGCATCTTCACCGGAAAAAGACATTCGTTCCGATCTCCTTATGAGCCGCCAGCATTTCGTCGTAAATCTTCATGCCGCTGTCGATGGTTTTTGCAAAATTCTCTTCTTCTACGCGAATAACGCGGGTAATATAGTCCTGCCGCTCCCGCAGTTCGGGATAATGGCCCTCATTTTCATGAATGACCATATCGCATACCTGATACAAAAACGGTTCGTTGACGCCCAAAAGCTTTTTGCCGTGGCGGGCCGCCCGGCGCAGCAGACGGCGCAATACATAGCCGCGCCCTTTCATTGGAGGGCAGCACACCATCGCAGATCATAAAGTGGAAGAACGGATATGATCCGTGATCACGCGCAGGGACACGTCAGTCTTGACGCTTTGACCATAGTGCGCGCCGGTAATGTCGGACACCTTATTGGTAATATTCATTACCGTGTCCACATCGAACAGGGGAGTCCACATCCTGGCAGACCACCGCCAGGCGCTCCAATCCCATACCGGTATCGATATTTTTTTGTTTCAGTTCAGTATAATGGCCTTCCCCATCGTTGTTGAACTGGGAAAATACGACATTCCAGACTTCCATATACCGATCGCATTCACAGCCCACTGTGCAGCCGGGGCTTTCCGCAGCCGTATTTGGGGCCGCGGTCATAATAAATTTCGGAACAGGGACCGCAGGGACCTGAACCGTGCTCCCAAGTTATCCTCTTTGCCGAATTTGAAAATACGCTCGGCGGGAATTCCGATCTCCTCATTCCAGATACGGAACGCTTCCTCATCGGCCGGCGTCGTCTCATTCCCTTCAAACACAGAAGGATACAGCCGGTCCGGATCCAGGCCGACCCACTCTGGCGAGGTCAAAAACTCCCAGGCCCAGTGAATGGCGTCGTGCTTGAAATAATCGCCGAAAGAAAAGTTTCCGAGCATTTCAAAAATATGTGCCGTGGCGGGCAGTATGGCCGATATTCTCGATGTCGCCCGTGCGGATGCACTTCTGGCAGGTGCACACGGCGGCGGGGCGGCTCCTCTTCCCTTTGAACCAAGGCTTCATCGGCGCCATGCCGGAGTTGATGAGCAGCAGGGACGCATCGTTCTGAGGGATCAGGAAAAACTCGGCAGGCGCAGATGTTCCTTGCTTTCAAAAAAACGCAGGAACAGCTCCCGCAGATCGTTTACGCCGGTTTTGTTCGTCATCATCGGTTCCTCCAACTATTGATTTTCTTTGGTTTTGAACAGCGGAACAGGGAAAACATGACAAAAAAAGCGCCTGCCCCAGCTATAGGGGCGAAGCGCTGCTCCATGGTACCACCTAATTTGCTTTTTTCTCTGAAAAAGCATCTCAGTCATCCGCTAACGGGGACGGGGCGTCGGTCATCCCGGCGAAGCTCAGAAGTGGCTGCCCGGCGGCGCCAAACGACAGGGTTTCCACTCTTCCCCGCTCACTGCACGCACGCTCTGCCGGACTCGTTTCGTCATCGCTCACAAAAATAAATTCTTGATTTATTGTAATCAAAACACCTGTTTTGTCAATCGGGATTGACAAAAAAGCTCTTTTATTATGATAATGGCTAATGATGCCATGAAGGTATCCTTCCGCTTCAGGCGGAGTTATCACATCATGGCATTCGTGCGCCTTTTCGGCCCGAATCGCCGAAAGGGGTTTTTTTATGAACAAAAACAGGAGCGCTTTTCTCCTGTGAAAAAGCTGGTACTCAGCGCCATGTTCCTGGCTCTGGGTCTTGTACTCCCATTCTTTACGGGGCAAATTCCGAAATTGGCTCCATGCTTTTTGCCAATGCACATTCCGGTACTGCTGTGTGGCATGATCGTAGGCGGCCCCTGGGGGCTGCTGATAGGTTTTATGTCCGCTGCTGCGCCGGCGCTGTTTTCCATGCCGCCTCCTTACCCGACTGCGGTTTCCATGGCGTTTGAACTGGCGGCTTACGGCCTGATCAGCGGTCTGTTCCTACTGCCGGCTGCGCAGCAAAGGAGTCGCCGGCATTTATCTCTCTCTGATTGCCGCCATGCTGTTGGGCCGCGTGGTCTGGGGCATCACACGCTGGATTATGATGGCTTTCGGTACACAGTTCAGCATCGCGCTGTTTTTTGTCGGCGGCTTCACCAGCGCCGTTCCCGGCATTGTGCTCCAACTGATCCTAATCCCCATCATTCTGGCCGTGCTGCAGAAAGCGAAGTTGATCGAATGAACGAAACGCGTCCACTCCTTCTGGATCTTTACGCACGCTATCCCAAAGCGCGCCTGTCCGATTATGTCAAGCTGCTCTATCAAAGTGAATTCGGCTGCGGGCATTTTGCGCCGGATGACGCAGAGGATACGCCCTGCTGCTGCAGGAACTGGAAACGGCCCGCCCGGTCAGCACCTGATGGAAAAGGTGGGCGGCGGCTATTGGCGCGTTTACCTGAGAAACGCTGAGGAGCAGGGCGCCGCGCCGGAGACACTCTATGCCATGTTCCGGGAAACCGCCCGGAATGGCCACGGTTCCAGGAGCGCTTCCGGGCCAAGCTTCGGGAACTGGAGGCGCTGTGCAAAGAAGGTCTCCTTCCCTTTTTCGCCGGGAATTTTTCAGCTGTATTGGCTTAATTATGAAGCCGCCGGGTTGCCGGCCGTACACCACAGCCAGCAGTACCGGCATGCCTATCTCCCATCTTACCGCGTGATCGCAGAGAATTTTGCCCGTTTTTTGAATTGTTCCTGCGCATCGACCGAATACTGCGCCGGACGGAAAGTCCTCTGCTCGTTGCCATTGACGGTCCCTGCGCCGCCGGAAAAACGACTCTTGCAGCTCAGTTGGCAGCCTGCTATGGTGCAACGTATTCCATACAGACGATTTTTATCTGCGTCCAGAGCAGAAAACGCCACAGCGTTTCGCTCAAGCCGGCGGCAATATGGACCGAGAACGGCTGGCCACCGAAGTGCTCGACCGCTGCGGCGGCGCGAAACCGTTCTTTATCGGCCCTACTCCTGTAAAACGCAGACGGTTTCCAACGGTTCTTCCGTATCATTCCGGCGGCTCAACATTATTGAAGGATCTTATTCCCTGCATCCGGATCTGCGCAAATATTATGATTTAAAAAGTCGTCCTGGACATTGCTCCGGAGCACCAGTGGAACCGCCTGAAGCGGCGGGAGAGCCAGAAAAGTCTGGAACAGTTCCGCGACCGCTGGATCCTTTGGAGCAGCAGTATGCCAAAAAGACACAAAACGATGGATTGCGCGGATCTGTATTATCCTTTCTGATTTTTTCTGGAGCAGGCAAAACGCATCCAAACGCAGATACTGTGCGTTTGATGCGTTTTTTTTTTTTTATTGAAAGCATCCTCAGAAGCGGTTCCAGTTCCCGCAGCGCTGCGATTTCATGATCCGGAACCGGCCCGTTTTCGCGCGGCGTTTTCCCGGGATGGAACCAAATTGTACCGATCCCTGCATTCTTTCCGCCCTGAATGTCGGAACTCAGGCTGTCGCCTACGATCACAGTTTTCTGCCGCTGCAAACCGGGGATCCGGGCAAAGCATGTCTTCAAAATAAGCCGGATTGGGCTTGTCAAATCCGATTTCCTCAGAAATAAAAATATCCGTACCCATTGCCGCAGGCCCGCGCTCCCGATGCGCCCCTGCTGCACCGAAGCAGTACCATTAGTCACAATGTACAGTCCATAGCACGGCGCCAACGTCTTCAGAACTTCTTCCGCGCCTTCCATATAATAATGGCCGATACCCAGCAGCGCCTCATACTCCCGCGCGGCTTTCTCCACTGACACACGAATGTCAAATTCGTCAAACAACAATGCAAACCGGCGCAGCTTAACCTCATGCCGGGTCAGCTTCCCCTGCTCCAGCAGTTTCCACTGTGCACGGTTGATCGCGTTGTACCGCCGCAGCATCTCCTCCGGCGCGTAGCCGCAAAGATGCAGCAGCGTTTGACGCAGCGCTTCATGTTCCGCCCGGTCAAAGTCCAGCAGTGTATTGTCCAAATCAAATAAGACCGTTTCGATCAAAACCCGTTCCTCCGTTGTGTTATTTGGCAGACAGATCCACCGCATGGCGGACGATGCTGCAGGGCGGCACAGGCCGCGGCAGCTGCATCCGGAACACCATCTGCGGATTGCGCGGCTCTTCTATTGGCAGCCGTCCTCATCTTCCATCAAAGGGGACGGTTATGGAGAAAGGCCGCAGATCCGGGCCGACGATCTCCACCTCATCCCTTTGGCAAATTTATTGCGCAGCGAAAGCTTTGCCCAGCCTGTTTCATCACAGGAAAGCACAATGGCGCAAACTTGCCAGGTACGGATATAGCGTGCGCTTTCCGTATACTGCCCCGGCTGACCGAAAAAAGAACCCCGTAGAATAGTGCCGGTGGCTTACATGCTCTACCCGTCCCGCCACACCGGATCGGCGCCTCACCGCGGACAGCAGCGTCGATGCAATGGCGGTAAGCACCGGTGACGATTGCTGCATAATAGGCAGACTTGGCCCGCCCTTCGATTTTGAAACTGTCCACCCCGGCGGCCATCAGTTCCGGAAGATGGTCGATCATGCACAGATCCCTGGAGTTCATGATATACGTTCCCTTTTCATCCTCATATACAGGGAAATATTCACCGGGGCGCTTTTCCTCCACAAGCGCGTATTCATACCGGCAGGGCGAGCGCATATGCCCGCGGTTGGAATCCCGCCCGGTCATATAGTTGCTCAGCAGGCAACGGCCGGAATAGACACGCACATCGCACCGTGAACAAAGGTCTCCAGCTGCAGAGAGGGCGGCGTCTTAGCCCGGATTTCTGCAATTTCTTCCAGCGTCAGTTCCCGCGCCAGGATTACGCGATCTGCCCCAGATCGTGCCAGGCACGCGCCGCCTGGTAATTGACAACACTGGCCTGCGTGCTGATGTGGCGCTTCGGTACATGAGGCGCATACTGCCTGGCCAATGCAAAGCACCCCTACATCTGCCACGATCAGCGCATCAACTCCATACGCCTCCAACGTCGCCAGATAGTCCGGCAGCCGGGCCACCTCGTCGTTGCGAGGCATAGTATTCACCGTAACATGCACGCGCACGCCGTGGGCGTGCGCAAAGCGCACCGCTTCTTCATTTCCGTTTCCGTAAAGTTCCCGGCAAAGGCACGCATGCCAAAGGTTGTGCCAGCCAGATACACAGCGTCGGCGCCGTAGAGCACAGCCAGGCGCAGCCGCTCCAGATCGCCCGCAGGCACGAGCAGCTCCGGCACGGAAACGGGAAGCGGCGCATGCGCCGCTTCCCCTGTTTTCAAAACCTGCCAATTTGTTTGTGTCATAGTTCGTCTCTCAATTCTTCAGGGATTCCAGGAAATTCAAATGCTCGCGGTACGTCTTGAAGAAGTGATGCACTCCATCCTCGCCCAGGGCATAGAAGTAATAACTGGTATTGTCTGGATACAGAGCCGAGCGGATCGAGGCCATGCCGGGGTTGCAGATCGGTGTGGGCGGCAATCCCTTGTTTTTATAAAGGTTATAGGGACTATCGATCTCCTTGTCGGCATCGGTCAGCACCTCTTTGTGCTCGCCCAGCGCGTAGAGCAGTGCCGCATCGATCTGCGTGATAGCCCGCTGTTTCGCCGGAATTCTTCAACCGGTTGCGGATGACCGAAGAAATTTTTGTGCCGTCGCTGCCGTCGGTTTCCTTCTCGATCAGAGACGCAATGGTGATGATCTCGTCCATTGTGTAACCCGAATCCGAAATTGTCTGGCGCAGCTCATCCGTCATCTTATTGTCGAAATTGCGCAGCATCTTGTTGATGACCGTTTTCGCATCGCCGCCGCTATAAAACTGATAGGTATCCGGGAACAAATACCCCTCAAACGGCTGGCATCGCCTTTTTCCTTGTTGGCAAGGAAATCGTAATCATAGTCTTCGTTGGCCGCAGCCTCTGTTAACGCTTCCACCGTATTGACGTTTTTCTCTTCAAGCAGCTCAAAATCTGCTGCATGGAATATCCTTCGGGGATGGTTACATTCACCGTTTTGCGAGCGCCGCTGCGGGCGCTCATCGCGGTGAGCAAGGCGTGATAATCCATCGAAGTATTCAACTCATACGTCCCGGCCACCACTTCCGTGTCTGAAAGCGAACTGTACAGCAGAAACAAGCCTCTATAGTTGATCAGCCCTTCCTTTTTCAGGGATTTGGACACCGATCCGAGTTTCTCGCCATCCGTCACTACGATCTCCGCCAAGTGATCCTTTTTTGTTCAGAGCCAAAAGATCATTACACATCAGCCAGCCTACGCCGGCAAAATAGCGGAAATCACCAGGATCGTCACATAATAGCCTGCCCCGGTGCCTTTTCTCTTTCGGCGGCTTGCGCGGGTGCTTCCTCTGCCGCGGCGGCGCTTCACGGCGGCGCACCTCTCCGCTGTCCCAGCGCATAGTGTTATCATCTGTAAATGTTTTGTTTCGTTCTTCCTGTGCCAAGTGTATCATCGCCTTTCAATGTATCCTCACGGCCAGGCCGTCCTTTTTACGTCTTTTATTTATTTTTGTGGTCAAGTTTCATCCTGCAGGAAACACGCATAGGATAGTTCAGATTCAAAAAGTGAGGTGAACGTCTCTCATGTGCTTTGAAAACAACTCCTGCCTGTGGCTCATCATTATCATCGTTCTGATCTGCTGCTGCGGCTGCGGCTCCTCGTCCTCCAGCTGCTCGTGCGGCTGCAACAACAACTGTGGCTGGGAACGACACCTGCTGCTGAGCGGCACGAAAAGATCCTCTTTTTACATAAGATGGCTGCAACAGGCAAAACGGGGCGCTTCATGCGCCCTTTTTGCTGCCCTTTACGATCGCGCTGCGTCCGTTTTCCCTTTTTGCCCACCACATGGACCAAAACAGCGGCAGCTTCATCATCCGGCCGATGCGGCGGGGCTCCTTGCACAGGCGGTAGAACCACTCCATACCAGTTTTCGAAAAAATTTCGGGCGCACGCTGTACCACACCGGCAAAAACATCCAGTGAACCGCCCAGTCCCAGCAGAAGATGCGCACCGGTGGCAGTACCGTTATGCGCCATCCACTTTTCCTGCTTGGGCGCTCCCAGGCACACAAAAGACCACGTCCGCCATACTGGCGCGGATGTCGGCCACCACAGTCTCGTCCTTTTTTGAAAGTAACCGTCGTGGGTTCCGGCAATCGTCAGCCCCGGGTATGTTTCCCGCAGTTTTCCGCTGCCTGCTCGGCAATGCCCGGCTTTGCGCCCAACAGATAAAGCGTTTTTTTTTCTCCTGTGCCATCTTTTCCATCAGGCGCTCAGCAAATTCGATGCCGGGAAGCTTCTGTTTGAGGGCGTTCCCAGAATTTTCGCGCCATAAATCACTCCGATTCCATCTGGAATGACCAGATCTGCGCTGTTAACGGCACCACGGGCCTCCGCATCTTCGCGGCAGATCTCTACAATCTCCGGATTCGGCGTGACCACATAGTGCGCTCAGGCTCGTTCATCAGCCGAACCCCCTCGTCCACAGCCTCTTCCATCGTAAAATTATCAAATCCGACGCCAAGAACGTCGATCCGTTTTTCATTCATTGGTTTGTTCCTCTCCAAACTGTCCGCACCGCTATTGGAATTTTTTTCTGTCTGCACAGCGCTGTCAGCGCTATCTTATCACAGAATTTCCATTCTGTCCAGAAATAGAGCGGATTCCCTGCGAAAAAGGCTGTCCTCTGTTCTTGCATTTTTGTTTCTTTTTCGTATAATAGCGAAGTTAGTCAAAAAAAAAAAAGAGGAAAGGTTTTCATTCATGGATACCAAACAAATCAGAAACACACTTCTTTTGGCCCTGACGGCACTGGTTTGGGGTTCTGCATTCGTCGCCCAGAGCGTCGGCGCCGAGCATGTCGGTCCGTTTACGTTTCTGGCCAGCCGCAGTTATTTGGGCGGTATTGTGCTGCTGCCGGTCATCGCCGCGATGAATGCCCGCAGCAAACGCAGTTCCGGCGTTTCTCTGCTGCCCAAAAGCTCCGGCGATAAAAAGCGGCTGCTGCTGGGCGGAATCAGCTGCGGTTTTTCCTGTTTCTGGCTTCCACCGCACAGCAAATCGGTGTGGGCGCTACCACTGCGGCAAAAGCCGGTTTCATCACCTCGATGTATGTACTGATCGTTCCCATTCTGACACTTTTTTTATGGGCCGCAAAGTAGATAAAAAGATCTGGCTGTGCGTCGTACTGGGCGTAATTGGACTGTACCTTTTGTGCATGGTCGGCGGGCTCTCCCTGAGCCGTGGCGATTCTATGGTACTGCTGTGCGCATTCCTGTTTTCCGGCCATATTCTGATGGTGGATCATTTTTTCGCCAAAAATGGACGGCGTACAGCTGAGCTGTATCCAGTTCTTTGTCACAGCACTGCTGTCCACCATCTGCATCTTTTGTTTGAATCCCCCACCGTTGCCGATCTGCAGGCTGCGGCACTGCCCATTTTGTACGCGGGTATTCTCAGCTCCGGCGTAGGCTATACGCTGCAAATCGTGGCCCAGAAAGGACTCAATCCTACTATCGCCAGCCTGACCATGTCGCTGGAGAGTGTATTCAGCGCGCTGGCTGGCTGGGTTCTTTTTGGGTCAGGGGCTGTCTCTTCAGGAGCTATCCGGCTGCGCGCTGATGTTTGCCGCCATCGTTTTGGCCCAGCTGCCCGACAGCCTGTTCCGCCGCAGAAAAGCGGACGATGCCGCGCCGGCCAGCCCCCCTAACCTGACCATACAGATGGGAGGTTGTCCTTATGCTGTTTTTTTGATCTGGATGGCACTTTAGTAGATTCTTCCGGGATCTGGTTGCAGATCGACTTGGATTTTACTGCCCGTCGCGGCCTGGCCCACACCCAGGAATACCACGATTTCGTGATCCACTCCACCGCCCCCGTCGCTGCACAGTTCACAAAGACTACTACCATCTTCCCGAAAGTGCAGATGAAATCATAGCCGAATGGTCCGCACAGGCGCTGGAGGAATATACATACCGCATCGAAGCCAAGCCCCATGTGCACGCGTACTTGGAACAGTGCCGCCGGCAGGGTGAGCCCTATGGCGGTGCTCACATCCAGCGCACCGGAATTATGTCGGGCCACGCTGCAAAAAAATGGTCTTGCCTCGTATTTTTTCAGCTCTTTTTTGCACAGGAAATGGGGATGGAGAAACGGGAGGCGGCGCTGTTTCGCGCAGCAGCACAGCAGTGTTCGGCCGCGCCGGAGGAATGCACGCTGTTTGACGACTCGCCGGTGGCCTGCCGCGGCGCAAAAGAGGCCGGCCTCCATGTCGTGGGTGTGTTCGATTCCATTTTGCGCAAGACGAAGATGCGATGCGCGGTTTGTGCGATACCTACATTTACGACTTTTCAGAACTTCTATCCTCAAAGCAACCGCCTGTCCCCAGAACCGGAAAATAAACCAAAATTTGACCCGGCTGGCCATATTATTGGCCAGCCGGGTTTTCTGCTGATACCGTAAAACGATCAACGCTGATACTGCGCCCAGTCAGGATTTACATTCAGCGCTGACCAGCGCTCATAAACTTCGCCTTTGCGTTCGTAGGCATGGCTGTTCGTCGCTTCCTGCACCGCCAGGTAATACCAGGCTCCCGGAAGAGCATCCGGCCACTCCTTCATCCCTTCCAGAAGGTCTTCTTTCTCTTCCGGCAAACGGTTCAAAACACGGTTGATGATCGTCATCGCCTCCGCCCGTGTGATCGGCGCATTCGGGCGGAAACGTCCGTCCGGGTCCCCTGTATCCACCCCAGCTGCGCTGCACGCCGGATTTCGCTTTCAGCCCAGTGCCCGGAAATGTCCGTAAAGCTGCTCGCCGTCGCTCGTTCCGGTATCGAACCGGGCGCAGATGGCGGCAAACTCCGCGCGGGTAATCGCTTCGTGGGGTGCAAACGTATCCTCAGTATACCCTTTCACCACCCCCAGCGCCGCCATCGTGGACACTGCCTTGTTGTACCATGCTCCCTGCTCCCACATCGGCAAAGCCGCTCCGGTCGGTTAAATACTCTTCGCGCACATCCTCTTTCAGCAACCGGAAGAGAATCGCCGCCGTTTCCGCACGGGTGACGTTGTCCAGCGGGCGGACATAACCTTCGTCGTCACCGATAATATAGGCAAAAATGATCCGCACCGTTGAGCCAGTCCGGCACGCCGGTGGCTTCCCAGCCGGCATAGACCGTCTTGTTCGAGGTCATTTTGATCGTGCTGATTTTCTCCGTCAGGTCCTTGTCTGCATACCAGCCAGTGAAGGTATAGCCTTCCCGCACCGGCACCTTCCCAGACGCACCTCCGTATTGCGCGTATAGCGCTCGCTGTCGTATTCCGTGCCGCCGTTGGATTCATAGTGCAGCGTATAGCGCGTCGTGGTCCCGCCGCTGTCTTTCGTCCAGTGCGCAGTAAGTGTCAATGGCCCCATCGTGCCGGCCAGAATTGTTAAATCTTTCTGCGGCGTTTCCTGCCCGGAATACGTCCAGCCTTCAAATGCATAGCCATCCTTAGTGGGATACTTCAAACGAATTGTATCTTCGACTGTATAATGATCCGGGTTTTCCGGTGCGTTTACTCCATCGTCCAGCACATACGTGATTGGATAAGAACACGGTGTATAAACAGCCGTTACAATCAAATTTTCTTCAAGATCGACGATATCTCCACTCTCCCACACACCACGGTACCCTTCTTTCCGTGGAACAACCGGAAACTCGTTCTGCAGCAGATTTCCGCCGCGCTTGATCTGTTTCTCCCCAACTTTCATCTCATCCGCCAGGAATGTTACGGAAACAGGATTATAAAATATCACATCTCCAGAGAAACCCTCCGGTACCCTCCAGTCTTTTGCCTCCTGGTGCCTGTTTGGGATCCGCTGTCCAGGTGAAGGTATTGGATGCCCCCGGTTCTACAGAATAGACCGTACCGTCTTTCACCGCCCATGTAACAGGAATCTGTTCCAAAAAAAGGAATTCCCCTGGTCGCAGCCCTCAGTACTATTATAATCCTTTAAATAGTCTTCAATCAGTGCTTCAGAAGTATCGTAAATTATTTCTAAATTATTCTCAATATAATACTTATCCCAAACAGAGCTGTCTATCCAATCCAAAACAGGATTCCAGGACATTTTGACATGTAGAAGTGATTCCGCGGTACCCAGCGGAGTATCTTTGGATGGATTTCTAACTCCCCATAGAATCGCTTTTGTAGGCCTTCACAATGATTTTATAATAGCTGGAGCCCAGACGTTCGTCATCCAAGCTGTCCACAACAATTGTACTCGTTTTTCCTTGGTTGCCAGTATTTGCACGATTGTAAATCGCTTCCTCATAAAGGGCTTTTTCTTCGTCGTGCGCTTCCCTGTCTTTCACATTACTAAATGTAAATGTATAGTAAGTATGCTCGCTCCAGGGGCTGTAGTTGGGATCCACGCCTTCGATATAAGGCCGAATATACGCGCTTGTGTCGCGCTAATTCCACTTCCAGCGTCGATCCGCTTTGTGTGTGTACAAAGATTCCAGGCTGTCCTCCACCCCTCTCATTCATCCGAACTTTAAACCCTATTACAGGCATTTCAAAGGCAGCATCAGGCTCTGCTGCCAGCGCTGCAGGCGGCAGCAGCCCTGCCAGCAGGCACAATGTGAATAGCCATACTAATAGATTTCTTTTCATATCATTCCTTCCTTTCACAAAAAGTGTACTTTTGTGAGCTGCGCTTTTTCAAAAAAAGTGTACTTTTACAGAAGGGGTAGTTTTTTCATTACGAAATATAAAAATTTCTATTGTAATTTTGCCTGTTTTTGTGTATTATAAATAATAACTTGGGTGTACTTTATTTTTTGAAAAAGTACACTTTTCAAATTTCTACTATTTTCCATTTGGTGAACATAGCGCAGTAAAAAAGGCTGAACGGACGGTTTTTGTACCAGAAGTCAAAAGTTCCCCGGCCGATCTGTGATCGGCCGGGGAACTTTTGACTTCCTGCATCAATTCCCGGTGAAAAACGATATGTAAAGGCGCTTTTTCGTTCTGTGCATATTGGGAAAAAGCCGAACCATTGAGCCCCAATGACGCTCAGCCGCCTTCTTTTCAAGATAGGCCATGGCAGAGTTGCGCATCAGGCGCTTAGTGCCGACTTCATCAAAAGCGATTTCCAGCAGTGCATCGCCACCCATGGGCTGCACGCTCATTACCATCCCCGGCCAAATGCCCTGTGACGCACCATATCACCCTGGCGCAGCTCTGCTGCCGCAGAAGAAACCGCAGATAATATAGTTGCCCCCCGCTCCACAGGCTTATTCTGCACATCACTCTGGCAAAGAGCGGCCCGCAGAGGGCAGAACGGCCGCCGATCCCGGCAGTGAGTTGACGGAAATCAAATCCTGGCGGAATTCCTGCGGCGCAGCACTTTTCGTCCAGACGCGGTTTTCTTCCGGAATCTCCCGCAAAAAACGGGACGGTGGATTGGTCGTTGTATGGCCGAAGAGCATACGCTGGCGGGCGTTGGTCAGCGTCAGCCGCTCCCCAGCGCGGGTCATGGCCACACAACACAGCCGCCGTTCTTCCTCCATTTCCGCCGGGTCGTCAAGACAGCGGGTGCCGGGAAATACGTTCTCTTCCATCCCCACCACGTAAACCGAAGGGAATTCCAGTCCCTTGGCGCTGTGCATCGTCATCATTACCACGCTGTTCTCTTCGCTGCTCTGATCGTCCAGATCCGTATACAACGCCACTTCATCCAGAAAACCTGAGAGGACTGCTCACTCCGGGTGATTGTCGATATAACCGACGATACTGGAGCGAAGTTCTTTCACGTTTTCCAGCCGGCCGCGGCTTTCAAAGTCCTTTGGCCTCCAGCATGGCCAGATAGCCGCTGTCCTGGCATACTTCATCATAAAAAGTGTCCAGCTCCAGACTCGGCTTTACCTGCAGCGCAATAATCATGGAAGCAAACTCCATCAGTTTTGGCACGCCGCGCTTCAATTCCGGATATTGATCCGCTGTCATAAGAATCTGAAACATGGGAACACCCTGCCGAATCGCTTCTTCCTGCACTTGCTCAATCGTACGCGCACCGATGCCGCGAGGAGGTATATTGATAATGCGGCGCAAGCCTGCAGATCGTCTGCAGGGTTATTGACTACGCATAAGTAAGCCAGCATATCTTTAACCTCAGCACGGTCAAAAAGCGGATTCCGCCGATGATTTTATAAGGAATGGCATTGCGTTTGAAAGCACGTTCCAACTGGTTGGACTGGGCGTTCATCCGGTAGAGCACAGCGTTATCCCGCCAGTTACGGCCAGAACTGAACTCCTTCAGGATCTGCCCTGCGACAAAAATCCGCTTCTTCGGACTCATTGAACACCGTTTGAATATGTACTGACTCTCCGCTGTCGTTCCTCTGTCCACAAGGTTTTCCCCTTACGCCCTTCATTATGGCGGATCACTGCATTGGACGCCTCCAGAATCTGCCGGGTGGAGCGATAATTCTGCTCCAGCCGGATGACCCTGGCCTTGGGATAATCCTTTTCAAAGCTGAGGATATTTTCGATATTGGCGCCGCGGAAGCGGTAAATACTCTGGTCGTCGTCCCCACGACGCAGATATTGCTCCGTTCCCCAGCCAGGAGCGAGGAGAGGAGATACTGCAAATTGTTGGTGTCCTGATACTCGTCGATCAGCACATAGCGGAATTTGCGCGCTGGTAATAGTGCCGCACCTCATCAAACTGCTGAAGCAGTGTGACCGCGTGGAGAATGATATCATCGAAATCCAGCGCATTGGCCTCCCGCAGGCGGCAGACATACTCCCGGTATATTTTTTTGCAATTCGCTCCATGCGCCAATCGCCGGGAGTGACCCACTCCTGTAGCAAACTGTTCCGGCAGCACCATCGCGTCTTTGGCCGAACTGATATACCCCAGCACTGTGCGGGGCTGAAACGCCTTTTCATCATACTGAAACTCTTTACAATGTCTTTAATCACCCGTTGGCTGTCGGCACTGTCATAAATAGTAAAACTCTTGTCAAACCCCAACCGGTCAATATCCCGGCGCAGAATGCGCACACAGGCAGAGTGGAACGTAGATGCCCACACATCGGCCGCCTCGCTTCCCAGCATGGCTTCCAGCCGCTCTTTCAGTTCCCCGGCCGCCTTGTTGGTGAACGTGATAGCAATAATGGACCAAGGCAGCGCCGGCTGCATCGGCGCACAGCTGCCGTGCACGGTACTCCTGCTGCGGGTCGGGATGCTCCAGATAGGCTTTTAAAAACGCCAGATCTTCCTCCGTAGCATCGGCCGGCACTTCGTCGCTGTCGCTGCCGCGGCCGTATTTCAGCAAAATTGGCCACCCGGTGGATCAGCACAGTGGTGTTGCCGCTGCCCGCGCCGGCCAGCAGCAGCAGCGGCCCTTCGGTCGCCATGACCGCCTTTGCGCTGCATGGGGTTCAGATGGGCATAATCCTGCTCGATAATCGCTTTTCGTACAGCGCAGTAGTCTTGATGAAAATCTGTCATAATGCCTCCTGTTTCTCTCTGGCTTTGTCTGAAAGGGGAAAAGCCCTGAACTTTTCGGCCGCAGGGCCGCCTCCCGATCGGTTCCTTTTTCAAGCAGCCCCTTGCTGTTTGCCTCACCGCAAATAGAAATACGGTGCTTTTTTATTGTAATAAAATCCAATTCTCGGTCAACTGTTCTATTCTTCAGGATCGTTCTGTCCTGTTATGATCATATTTCTGTCCGCTGTTTCTTTCCCGTTGAAACCACCCGTATCCGGTGTTATAATTTTACAAATCGTGCATGATCGAACATAAAAATTTGTAGTTTATTTCTTTTTAAAATGGATGTATGGATGATGACATTCTATTGGGAGGTTTTGTTTGATGTACAGTTTTCGCAACGATTACAGCGAGGGCGCGCACCCTGCCGTGCTGAAAGCGCTTCAAAAGAGCAATGCCGTGCAGACACCCGGCTACGGCACCGACCGCTACTGCGAAGAAGCCCGTACCCTGATCCGCACCCTGTGCGATGCGCCGGAAGCAGACGTTCACTTTTTTGTCGGCGGCACAGGTAAACCTGACCTGCTGCTCGGCATTCCTGCGGCCCCTTTGAAGCCGTTATCGCCCCCAGCACCGGCCATCCGCTGGTGCATGAGACCGGCGCTTTCGAAGCCACTGGCCATGGTGATTTCCGTCCCCACACCAGACGTTAAGCTGACAGCAGCACAGGTCCGCACCGTTTGCACCGCGCATTCTACCGAACATATGGTTCGCCCCCGTATGGTGTATATTTCCAACTCCACCGAAATCGGAACTGTCTATACCAAAGAGGAACTTTCTGCTTTGCACAAGGAATGTAAAGAGCTTGGCCTTTACCTCTATTTGGATGGTGCACGCCTCGGAAGCGGCATGGTGAGTACCTGCGCCCCTCTTGACTGGCCGGATTTGGCACAAACACTGGATGCCTTTACCATCGGCGGAACTAAACGGCATTCTCTTTTGGTGAAGCTCTGGTCATCACCAAAGACGCACTGAAGTCCGACTTCCGTTATCATATGAAACAGCGCGGCGCCATGCTGGCCAAAGGCCGCCTGCTCGGCATTCAGTTCCAGGCAATTCTGGAAAAAGGGCCGCTATCTGGACAATGCCCGCCACGCCAACGCCCCTGGCCCAAACCCTGCAGACAGGGATTGCCGCCTTGGGCTATTCGTTCCTGGTGGAATCACCCACCAATCAAATCTTCCCATTTTTCCGGACACCCTGCTGCGCCAATTGGAAAAAGGACTACGAATACGAAGTGCAGCAGCCCATGAAGGACCGCAGCACCTGCATTCGCCTGGTCACCTCCTGGGCCACGCCGGAGGAAGCTGTCACCATTTCTCACAGACTTGACCCGTCTGAGCAAATAAGAATCCATCCGCGCTTCTCCGTTTTGAACGGAAAAGCGCGGATTTGTTTTTGAGCTGATCACAGTGTTTTTTTGAAAGGCAATGCGTTCAGAACCGTCTGCCAGGAAAATGCGTCCGCAGTATGCAAAGCCGCATTTTTTCAAAAGGGCCTGCATTGGTTGATTGTCCCGGTGGGTATCGATGCGCACGTTGCCGCAACGGCGCAGGCACCAATCCAGGCAGTACGCGCCCACACCGCCGCCATGACACGCCACACAGACGCGGTGTACTGTACCATAGGGCGCATCGCTGAGCCAAGCGCCGTCGTAAATAGCCGCATAGGTGGGATCTTCTCCATAATCAGCGAAAACACCGCTGCAATCATTTCCGCCTTCCATGCAGACAAAGCTGTTTCCCTGTTCGATTTCCCGGGCAATTAATGCGCGCGGCGGATACCCTTCCCCTCCATTGATCCGGGTTTCCGGTTTGCTGCATAAAGGTTCGTGCGGCGGCATACAGCGCCATCACACGCTCCAAATCCTGTTCTCGTGTCGCTCTGATCTCCATATTCACTCTGCGCCGTACCGGACAGCGCTTCCTCCTTTTGGATATATATGATGCTGGATGGCCTATCGGCTTTCTGCAGAACTCTGCATCTCTGCTTACGGCAGATTCCGGCGCGCTGCCTTATGCAGCTGCGCCGACCGGAGGCAGCGGAATCGCCGCCAAACTGCGCCAGGACGGACACCGCCACCATTGCGGGAAGACTGGCATCATACAGTACCCCCAGCAGCCAGCTTCCCATAAACCAAAACACGCCGAACGAGCATTCAAAATACCGTATCCTGTCGCACGGCTGCTTTTAAACCATATCGGTCACGGCCGCTTTCAAAATCGATTCCTGTGCTCCCATCCCCATTACCCCACAGTGCAAATGCCCAGCAGCAGCAAGGTACCGAATGAAAAGCAAAAATGAACACCGAAAAGGCGCGCTGATCAACGTGGACAGCACCAGCGCCGCCGCTCCGTGTTTGTCATAAAGAAATCCGAAAATCAGCGCCGCCACGGCGTCGACCAGCATGGCCCCGGCATACAGCAGGGGTGTGTACCGGTGGTAATCAGCCTGCCGTCTGCTCCAATTGGGGGCGAGAACGCGGTAAACGTGCGGAAAGGTGCATAATTACGATCGAATAATCAATAAAGCCAAAAGCAAACAGGCTGATCCCGGCAATATAAAGGACGAACTCCCTTTTCATCTGAAACGGACGGTACTCCTTCGGCTCCGGTTCAAACCGCTCCGGATTCGGAAATCTGCGCTTTGTCAGCAGCAGCAAAATCAGGGTAGCCGCCCCCGGACGGCGAGCACTGCGAAGCAGAACATACACCTCAAAGTGGTACCGTCTGTTTTGAACAGCATGACGATATACAACCCCCGGGCCGAGGAACGCACCGATCTGGTCGAGCACCTCCTGGATGCCGAAGCTCTTCCCTGCACCTTTCCCTGCAAGCCGCAAAAGACATCACCGTATCCTTTGCCGGTTTCTTGATGGTTTGCCCATACGCTGTACAAGCAGCAGGCCGCAGGCCCAGATCCAGCCGTCTTCCCCCACCAGCGCCAGAGCCGGCACCGCAAGGATATCCACCCCATAACCGAGAAGAACCATCGGCCAATACAGTCTGGTTTTATCGGTCAGCTTTCCAAAAAAAAATAACGCATGGAATAACCTACCAGCTCTCCCAGACCGGATACAAAACCAATAGTAGCGGCGGAAGCCCCCAGAAGCGACAGATAAGCGCCACGGATACTGGATGCGCCTTCGTGGGTCATGTCCGAAAACAGGCTGACGATACCGAACAGCACAATGAACTGCATGGCAAACGACAGCTTCTTTGTTTTCCCGTTTTTCATAGTTCATTCCTCTTTTGGATACGCTCTGTCATATGCGGGAACTCTGCTTTGCTTTCCTGCTTGCAGCGCTCATAAAGAATACACAGCAGACGGGCAAATTCGGATTGCTGTTCTTCGTTCAGCCCTTCCAGGAGCCATTCATAAAAAGGCAGCTTCGATCTGAGCCTTGGAGTTTTTCAGCACCTCTGCCTGTGGGGCGGCAAACAGCAGTTGGCTGCGGCCATCCTCCGGATTCTCCTGCCGGGTGATATAGCCTTTTCCTTCCAGACTTGCCGTCTGGCGCGCTGCCAGGCCCTTATCGATGCCAAGGATCCTGCAGACACTGGCCTGCGTAATGCCCGGGTTTTTACGGATCGTATGGAGAACATCCAGCTCTCCGTTCCGATCCCGGTGTCACGCAAGGTTCGGACGGTAAATTTACTGACCTCTCTTGCAATTTTTCGTGATCTGCCGCTTTGTAATATCCATTGTACACCTCAAAAGATGATGTGTCATCTAATTACATCATAGCACATTTTCTTTCGCTGTCAACAGGCTGAAAGGCCTGGAAATACATCTGTAGCATATTCAAAACCTGCTTCTCCCTTGACAATCGAACATTTATTCTATATATTATAATCAGAACATTTGTTTCAGGCGGTGGAAACCATGGAGCTTCTGGAAAAACTGGAATTGCTGGCCGATGCAGCAAAATATGATGTGGCCTGCACCTCCAGCGGCGTAAACGCAGTTATCAGCAGGGCCGGGTAGGCAATACCACGTCCGCAATCAACGGATGCTGCCACAGCTTTTCCGCCGATGGGCGGTGCATCACCCTGCTCAAAGTGCTGATGAGCAACTACTGTATTTATGACTGCAAATACTGCATCAACCGCCGCAGCAGCGAAGTACGCCGCACAGCCTTTACGCCCGGGAATTGGCAGAGCTGACGATCGGCTTTTACCGCCGAAACTACATTGAAGGGTTGTTTCTTTCCTCCGGTGTGCTGAAAAATGCAGACTACACCATGGAGCGAATGATCCAATGCCTTTCTCTGCTACGCGGAGAATACCGCTTCAACGGCTACATCCACGCCAAGGCCATCCCCGGCGCCGCCCCGGAACTGGTGGAGCAATTAGGGCTTTGGCCGACCGATTGAGTGTGAATATCGAGCTTCCCTCAGAGCAGGCTCTAAAAATGTTGTGTCCGGAAAAAGCAAAGCCTCCATTTTCAAGCCCATGGGCCGCATTGCCGATACCCTGCAGGAAAACCGATACGATCTGACCCGTTACCGTCATACGCCCCGCTTTGCCCCTGCCGGCCAGAGCACCCAGATGATCATCGGCGCCACACCGGACAGCGACCGGCATATCCTGCATCTCAGCCAGAGTTTGTACCGAAAATAATCATCTCAAGCGCGTCTTTTACTCCGCTTATATTCCGGTAACAGAACATGCTCTGCTGCCGGCCAAAGGCAGCAAGCCGCCCCTCCTGCGGGAGCATCGCCTGTACCAGGCCGACTGGCTGCTGCGTTTTTACGGCTTCACTGCCGAAGAACTGCTGGATGAAGCCTGCCCCAATTTTGATCCTGCATTGGATCCAAAATGCAGCTGGGCGCTTCATCATCTGGAGCAGTTCCCGATAGAGAGTTTCCACCGCCGATTATGAAATGCTTCTGCGCGTGCCGGGTATCGGTACTGTATGCGCCAGGCGTATTCTCTCAGCGCGCCGCACCTGCCGCCTGGATTTCGACGTGCTCAAAAAAGCTGCGGGTCGTCCTCAAACGTGCACAGTACTTCATCACCTGCAATGGAAAAATGGCCGCCGGCATACGATTCCGGGAGGAGAGCGTGCGCCGCACGCTGACCATGCTGGAGGCAAAAGAGCTGCCCGGCGAGGCAGGCGAACAGCTAAGTCTATTTCCAGCAGAGACAGAAAGGAAGTTGGCGCCGTGACATGGAGCGAATGCATCTACGAATACGACGGTTCTTTTTCCGGACTTCTGTGCTGTATCTTTGACAGTTATACCCGCAAAGAACGGCCGGTTTCCATTCTGGAAACCGGCCGGGAACAGATTTCGCTGTATGCCGTTCACACTGTGGAAACGGACAAAGGCCATGCAAAGCGCATTTGGAACAGCGTATGCGCCCGCTCTGCAGCAACGGCAAAGCTGATCCGGCTCGCCCATCTCACCTGCCTTCCAAACCGGGAACTGCGGATCTACCGCCTGGTCTGCCGGCTGTACCGTGAAGGCCCTTCGTTTGTTAGAAATCCGGCCGATCCGGATTTGTATCCGCTGTACAGCGCTGTGCGGCACATGGACACCGAATTGGAAAAACTGCGCGGTTTCGTTCGCTTTCGGAGTTTGAGGGCTGTACGCCGCCGAGATTGCGCCGAAAAACCGCGTGCTCCCCGCTTTGCGCCACCATTTCTGCGAGCGCTTCGCCGATCAGGATTTTCTGATCTACGACCGCACACACAAAAAGCACTGGTGCACTGCCGCGGGCACTGGATCATCACGCCGCTGGATTCTTATACCATGGCCAGACCCAGCCGCGCCGAGGCTGCCTTCCGCAGACTCTGGAAAACGTTTTACGATGCCATTGCCATCCGAGAGCGCACTAATCTCCGCTGCCAGCGCAGCAACCTGCCTCTGCGCTACCGCAGTGACATGACGGAATTTCAGGATGAATCCTATTTCCAGGTGGAGGACGAACTGCCGCCTGTCCCAAACGCCCCGTCACTCCCCCGCACCGACTAAGGTACGCAGCTGTTTGAGCGCCCGTTTTTCCAGCCGGGAAACCTGCACCTGTGATATATGCACCACTGCGGCACACTCCTGCTGCGTATAGGCTCTGAAATAGCGAAGCGCAATGATCGTGCGTTCTTTTTCCGGAAGCGCTTCCACCGCCTGACGCAGCGCCAACGTGCGCAGCATGGTTTCTTCCCCCGTCCTCAGCGCGCAGGATACTCTCCAGGGTCAGCCCCTCCGCCGTCTCCTGCTGCAATGATTCCGGCGCAGCGGCGGACAGCTCCGCAGCGGCGATTTCCTCTGCGCTCAGACCTGTCTCCGCCGCCAGCTCCGACAGAGCAGGCTCCCGCCCGAAGGCACCGCGCAGCCGTTCCCGCACGACTGCACAGCACGCTGTTTGAGCGTGCGTCCCACCTTTGATCGTTCCGTCATCCCGCAGAAAACGGCGGATCTCGCCGCTGATTTTGGGAACGGCATATGTAGAAAAACTCGGTTCCGAAGGCTTCATCAAAACCGCGCACCGCTTTCAAAAAGCCGAGGCACCCCAACTGATACAGATCCTCTGCCTCCACTCCGCGTCCGCAGTAGCGGCGCACAATGCCCAAATAAGTCCGCTGTTTTCCTCAATCAGCTTTTCGCAGGCGTCGTTGTCGCCCTTTCCAGCGCGCCCGCAGCAGGACGCGCATCTCCTTCGTCATTGCGCTTCGCCACCGCGCAGCGCGATTTTGCGCTTCATGGTCACCACAGTTCCTTTGCCCGGTGCCGAGCGCACACGCAGGGAGTCCATAAAGCTCTCCATGATGGTAAAGCCCATACCGCTGCGCTCCTCCCCTCCGGTGGTGAACATGGGACGGCGCGCCTCATCCACATCGGCTATACCCACACCCCAGTCCCGCACCACCAATTCCAGTATTCCGCCCGCATACAGCCGTGCCTGAATGCGGATACGACCGATGGAATCGGGGTAAGCATGGACAATAGCGTTTGTCACCGCTTCACTGACGGCCGTTTTGATATCTCCGATTTCTTCCAGCGTAGGATCCAGCTGGGCCGCAAAGCCTGCCACAGCCAGCCGAGCAAACCCTTCATTGCTGCTTTTGCTCAAAAAATCGATTTGCATTTTGTTTTCTGCTCTCACAGCTTTTCTGCCTCCTTTTCAATGGTCACAACGCTGCCGATGCTGGCGGCCCGCAGTACCCACATAGCCTGGGGCTGTACATGAGTCACGCGCATAAGCTTCCGCCCAGATTCTGCATCCGTTTATACAACCGCAGGATCACGGCAATGCCGGAAGAGTCCATAAAGGATACACCGGAAAAATCCAGCGTCGTCCGCAGCGGCAGAGCCACATCCAAATGCCGGTCGATTTCCAGCATGACTTCTTTGGCTCCGTGATGGTCCAACTCGCCGTGCAGCTGCAGCGTCAGGTCCCGGTCGATTCGTTTTGCAGTCACTTTCATCGTTCCACTCCCTTTTCCTTCGGATCAAATTCATGTTTTAGTATGCCGTGCATACCGTCCTTTGCGCGGCCGCGTTTTCTCTTCCTTCCGATCGCCGGACAGGGCCGCTGCGGTGTTTCTGCATTCCGGAGCGCTCCTCCGGAAAGAAAAAACGAGGATACTGCGTTTTTCACGCAGTATCCTCATTTTATCGCTTTTATTGAGAACGGAGTTTGTCGAAGCAGCGTGCAGCTGCGGCCTTTTTTTGCCGTCAGGAACGCATTTGCGCGGCGCTTTCTTCCAGCTTGGCAATCAGCGCACGGTATTTTTCCGCTTGCTGGCGCTGACCCTCCACCACATTGGCCGGGGCTTTGGACACAAAGTTTTCATTGCTCAGCTTTGCTTCGATGCGTCTAAGTCCTTCCTCCGCCTTCTCCTTTTCCTTGGCAATGCGCGCCAGTTCCTGCTCCACATCCACCAGATCCGCCAGCGGCAGATAGAGCGAAGCGTCCGCCGTGGCCAGCGTCACCATTCCAGCCGCGTCAGAGGGGGCGGCGTCCGTCACCGTCAACTCCGACACACGGCCAGACGCTTGATAAAATGCGCGCCCTGAGTATAGATCGCCGGCGTATCGGTGACCAGGATCAACGCCGCCTTGCGGGATGGCGGCACATTCATTTCGCTGCGGCGGCTGCGCACGGCATTGATCGCCGCCATCACCGCCTCCATGGCCTCCTCCTCGGCAGAAAAATCAAATTCCGTCTTTGCCTCGGGCCAGGGAGAGGTCATCAGGAAGTCGCCGCTGTGGGCAGCGCCTGCCAGATCTCCTCGGTGATAAACGGCATGAACGGATGCAGCATGGCCAGCACCTGCTCCCCACATAACACAGCACCTGCTGGGCATTCTCTTTGCTCCGGGCATCTTCGCCGGTCAGACGAGTCTTGGTCAGTTCGATATACCAATCGCAATAGATATCCCAGATAAAATCGTACACATTGGCTGATGCCACGCCCAATTCATAACTGTCAAGATTCGCCGTCACATCGCGAATCAGCTTGTTCAGGCGGCTGAGTACCCATTTGTCCTCCAGGTCCAACTCGTCTACGGGCGGCAGGGCGCAATCCTCTACGGTCAGATTCATCATCAAAAAACGGATGCGTTCCAGATCTTGTTGGCAAAGTTGCGCATGGCTTCGCACTTCTCCACATAAAACGCATATCGTTTCCAGGACTGTTGCCAGTGACCAGATTGAAGCGCAGAGCGTCTGCGCCGTACTGCTCCGCCATTTCCAGCGGGTCGATGCCGTTGCCCAGGGATTTGGACATTTTGCGGCCTTTATCGTCGCGCACCAGACCGTGGATCAGCACCGTGTCAAAGGGATATTTTTTTCATATGCTCACAACCGGAGAAGATCATACGGGCCACCCAGAAGAAAATGATATCATATCCCGTAACCAGCACGGAGGTGGGGTAATAATACCCAACCCGGCGTTTTTTCCGGCCAGCCCAGCGTACTGAAAGGCCACAGCGCACTGGAAAACCAAATTGTCCAGTACATCCTCGTCCCGAATGAGCTGGGTGCTGCCACAGGCTTCGCACTGAGTGGGATCCTCGCGGCTGACGTTAATATGGCCGCAGTCGGCACAGTACCAGGCGGAATTTGATGGCCCCACCACAGCTGACGGGAAATGCACCAGTCGTGTACGTTTTTCCATCCAGTTGGTGTAGGTTTTGGAGAACGGTCGGGAACAAATCTCACCTCACCGTCATTCACCACCCGCAGCGCCTCTTTTGCCAGCGGCTCCCATGCGCACAAACCACTGGGCAGAGATCAGGGTTCCACATCGTTGTGGCAGCGGTAACACGTGCCCACGTTGTGACTATAATTCTCAATTTTCTCAATGAAGCCCGCCGCCTGCAGATCCTCCACCACTTTTTGCGGCATTCATAGCGATCCATGCCCTCATAGGGGCCGCCATTGGCGTTGATTTTTCCGTTGTCGTCCAGCACCCGGATGGTGTCCAGGTTCTGGCGCAGGCCCACCTCGAAGTCGTTGGGGTCGTGGGCGGGGGTCATCTTCACGCAGCCGGTGCCGAACTCCATCTCCACGTACTCATCGGCCACGATGGGGATCTCCCGGTCCATCAGGGGCAGGATGCAGGTCTTTCCGATCAGATCCTGATAACGTTCATCATTGGGGTTGACCGCCACGCCGGTGTCGCCCATCATGGTCTCCGGCCGGGTGGTGGCCACCACCAAATACTGATCGCTTCCTTTGATAGGATATCGCAGGTGCCACAGGTGGCCCGGCTTTTCGGTGTATTCCACACTTCTGCGTCGGAGAGGGCGGTGACGCAGTGGGGACACCAGTTGATGATTCGGCTTCCCTTGTAGATCAGATCTTTCTCATACAGGGATACGAACACCTCGCGCACCGCTTTGGAACAGCCCTCGTCCATGGTGAAGCGGGGAGCGGTCCCAATCGCAGGAAATACCCATTTTTTCTGCTGGGCCACGATGCGCCCGCCGTATTTTTCCTTCCACTGCCACACCCGCTCGAGGAATTTCGCACGGCCCAAGTCGTAGCGGGTCTTGCCCTCGTTGACGCGCAGATCTTCCTCCACCTTGATTTGGGTGGCAATACCGGCATGATCGCAGCCGGGCACCCACAGGGCGTTGTAGCCCTGCATACGCTTATAGCGGATCAGGATATCCTGCATCGTTTCGTCCAGCGCGTGTCCCATGTGCAGCTGTCCCGTCACATTGGGGGCGGCATAACAATGGTAAAGGGCTTCCTGCTGTCATCGGGTTCGGAGTAAAGCACTTTCCGTCCATCCACATCTGATAAATGCTGCTTTCCACAGCCTGGGGTCATACACCTTCGGCAGTTCTTTTTTTCATACCTGTGTTCTCCTTTTTTTATTATTGATGGATCATACGTCGTAGTAAATCAGCGGAACTTCGAAATGCTCCTGCAGCAGCGTGCGCAGCTCCTGCATCTGCTCCTCGGAAAGGTCCGTCTTCGCAATAATATAACCAACCCGCGGCGTCATCAGCAGCGCAAAAAAATACGGCGGGATTCATAAATACCGCAAAAGGCAGAATACGCATGCGTGCAGTGCTCCAGCGCGTCATCAATCGTCATCTCCGCCTTGTCGAACGTATAGCGCACCTCGCTGACACGGCCGGAGAGCCGCCTGCGCATTACATATTTGCTGAAAAAGCCCAGATAAGGATAATAAAACACAGCGCGAAACAGAAAATACGCGCCAAAAAGCATTCCCAACACCGCAATGGCCAGAGTAGATGCTGGGTTTCCATCGATCTCCCAAAATGAGCAGCAGCAGAATCCCATTGCCCAAACCCAACAGGCCAAAGACTGTATAAAAATCCGCTGGGCCAATACGCGTCCTTTTCGTGTGGCCAATGCCGTCACATGGTGAAAATCGGTCATCAGCGCCTGTGTCGTTTCATAATTGGTTGTAATTGTCATAGTTTCTCTCTTTCTGCCGCAAAAAAACGCCCTGAGCTGTCTGCCCAGGGCGAATAGTACTGATCCGCGGTGCCACCTGTCTTCGGGGAACCTCCCCGCACTCTGCTTCCCTGTAACGGGAGAACCCGCCAAAGCCTACTTCATCCCTTCGGCTTTGAAGCTCCGAGGCGACTTCTGCAGCGCCGCAGACGGATTTTCACCTGCCATCCGCTCTCTGAACCGCGCAAAACTGCATACTGCTCCTCATCTACGCCATCTTTTACAATAAATGAACAAAGAAAGTATAGCCTCCCTGTCGTCCGTTTGTCAAGGGGCGTGCCAATAACCTTCTTTTTTACATTTGGACTGATGGAAACAAATCTCGTCAATTTCGCTATGCGTTGATTAAGACATAAAAACATGATAAAGTAAAGCAAAAAGAAATCTGAGGTGGCGGAGGGTAAAATGATTGAATTAAGACAAGAAATGCCATGTGATTATAGAGAAACAGAACATGTAATTAGAGAAGCTTTTTGGAATCATTATACACCTGCTTGCAATGATCATTATCTCATCCACATTATGCGAAATTGTCCTGCTTTTGTACCGGAATTAGATATTGTTGCGGTGAAAGATGGCAGGATCATTGGAAATTCAATGTGCTTGAAATCATATATTTCCGGAGATGATGGAAAATATTACGAAGTTTTAAGTCTGGGACCGATAGGCGTATTGCTGGAGTATCAACACCAAGGTATTGGTGGGAGGTTAATTGCCCATACCAAGGAAATTGCAAAGAAATTGGGTTTTAAAGGTATTCTTTTGTGTGAGATCCCGACTATTATACTCGGCAAGGCTTTACTGCAGCAGAAAAATATAAAATCCGTAATGCAGAAAATATGTATGCTGATGCACTTCATGCTTGCGAGTTGTGTCAAGGAGCCTTTTTCCAAAATGGGCGGGCGTTATTACGAAGATGAAATTTATAATGTTGATGAAATGTGCGTAAAAGAATTTGATAGACAGTTTTCGAACAAAGAGATTATTTATGGAACTCCTATGCAGAAAAAAGTTTGAAATGATGATTGAGCGAGTAAAACCTTATCAAGAATAGCAGATAACTTCCAGTTTATTGCGTAATTATCATCTGTGAATATACCTCCTCCGTCATTTTCGACGGAGGGAGAAGGTATATTCACAATCAGTCCAAACGGTATTTGGGCGGCAATGACTCCCTTTATTTTTTTCGACTGATTTTCAGAACAGAAAATCCCCCTTCACCAAGTGGACAAAAAGATTCCCCTTTAAGTCCCACAATCAATCAAGCGGGATCGGATCACTGCCGACACGTTCAACGATCGGTAAGTGCCAAAAGATAGCCCATCAGCCCAAAAAAGGTAAACGGGAGTCCAACTATGGCCTGTTCCCCGCAGCATCCAACAGCCGATACAGAAGATACAGCGCAGCAACAGCGGCACAGGCAGCTGGCAGCGGCACGCGAAGCAGCACGATTTCCCCAGCCACAGCAGCGACAGGCACAGGCTTGCACCCACTGCCAGCCCCAGAGCGGTACAGACAGCTTTTTACGTCCTTGTCCTTTTCCGCATCGAACGCGTTTCGAACGATCTGCTCCACAACCAGCACCGAAGCGGTGAGTATGGCAGCGCACAGCAATGCATCGCCCAGAGAAACAAAAGATATGGAGGCGCAGCCGCCCGGCCCGTCAGGAAATCCGGCAGCCACGTCAGGAACGAAGGCGAAAGGAGAATCTTAATGCTCCCCAAAACAGCCGCTGCCAAACAAACGATACCGCCATATTCCGCTGCCCGACGGCCGGCAGATTTATGCGGAAGACTGGCAATGATCTCATCGCAAAAACGCTTTGTAATCGCCGCCGATCACGTCCGAAAGCGTGTCTCCCCGCTCTTGCGCATCCAGAACCATTTCTGTCAAATCCCGGCGTACTGTTCCTGATCATACGCAGAGAGTGATGAGCCGCGCAGATAACAGATCATATCCGTAAACACACCCTTGTTTTCTGCAGAAAATCTGTTTATCCAACGTATTGTTTTCCCCCTGATTCAGTTCCTTTCTTTTCTGATACATGCGTTGTCTCCTCCGTTTGAAACAGCATCCCAATCGCTCTGGATAGTTCCCGCCAGCTGCCGTAAAACTGCTCCATTTCGATTCGTCCCTTTTCGGTAATAGAAAAATATTTGCGCTTTGGCCCCACAGGTGATTCTTTATAGTCTGCCTGAATCAGTGCATTCCTCTCCAACCGCAGCAACAGCGGGTAAATCGTGCCTTCTGAAAGGTCGAAAAGGCCATACGATTTGCACTTTTCCACTATTTCGTACCCGTACGTTTCGTTTTCACTGATGATCTTCAAAATACATCCTTCGAGCACCCCTTTGAGCATTTGGGATGGAATCACGTTCCCGCCCCCTATCTTGTATTGCATGGTAGGTTATCTATATTGTATTGCATAATAGCTTACTTGTCAATAGGCTTAGTAAAAAAGAGCGCATGGAAGATTCCATGCGCTCTTTTTCGTTATTTTTCCAGCTTTCGGTCGTAATACGAGGTGTGCAGAAGAGCTTCGGAAATGGGACTGAGTGGTTCTTTATAAAACTCACGGTAGATCGTCTGAATCTCCGGATTGTCGCAGGAGTTGCGCAGGGTCATCCGCTCGTCCTCGGAATATAGGCTGGCAATACGCTGCATCCGGATAGCATCAGTCACCGGAATTGAATGACACTGGGGCTGTCCCGCACCGCTGATGCAGCCGCCGGGGCAAGTCATCACTTCCACAAAATGGTACTGCGACACATCTCCCTGCAGGAACTTATCAGCATTTTTCCGTCCCATAGACCACCGCAATTTTCAGCGTCAGCCCCGCCACATCAATGCTGGCCTCCTTGACGCCTGTCATACCGCGCACAGGGGTAAGTTCAGCAGCGTTTCCGGCGGTTTTCTGGTGCGTCAGCACTTCATAGGCATAGCGCAGCGCAGCTTCCATCACACCGCCGGTATTGCCGAAGATTACGCCGGCGCCGGTACCCTTTGCCAAGGATATCGTCAAAGGGCAGATCGGGAAGATCATTAAAGTCAATCCCCTCTTCCTGGAGCCAGTGCGCCAATTCCTTACTGGTGATGCAGTAATCATTGTCCCGAATCTCCGGACGCTTGAGCAGACGGCCAGCCGCATTGAACTCCGGCCGGCGGATCTCCGCCTTTTTTGCCGTACAGGGTGTGACAACCACATTGACAATACGGGACGGATCCAGCTGCTTTTTCATGGCAAAAATAGGTTTTTTATAGTGGGACCCTGCATCCCAATGGGGCTTTTGGCCGAAGAAATATTTGGAATAAATTCCGGATGGAACGTTTCCACATACTTGACCCAACCGGGCAGCAACTGGTAAATTGCGGCAGCGGCGCGCTGCCGGTAGTGATACGGCGGATCAATTCCGAACCTTCTTCCAGAATTGTCAAATCCGCCGAGAATGTCACATCAAACACATAATCCGCGCCCAAAGCTTTCAGGGCCGCCACCATTTTCCTTCCACATAGCGGCCGGGCTGATCGGAAAAAGCATCGCCCAAACCGACCCGCACCGAAGGCGACGTGAAAAATACGACGATCTTATTGGGATCGCGGATAGCATCTTTCACCGCTTGGCATTCGCTGCGCACTGTGATGGCTTCTTCGGGGCAGTTGGCACTGCACTGCCCGCAATTAATGCAGATTGCTGTGTCATGGTTCTTCAGCAGATCATAGTGCAGCTGCACGCCGATCTCCTCCTGGCAGACCGCCAGGCAATGGCCGCACAGCGCGCACAGATCATTGTTTTTGACAATAGCGGGATTGTCTCGCCTCGACCGGAACGCAGCAATCGAGATGTTGAAACTTGCTCATAAGCTGCTCCTTTCCGTTCAAATGCCAAGGGGCTTTGCGCTTTTCAAGGATCACCTGCTCCAAAGCGTCCGCCGAAGACGACACATCGGTATCGACAATCAACTTGCCGCCGGTCAGATCCGGCAGCTGGTTGGCCAGCACATCCAAGATCACCGGGCTGCCCGTGACAAAGGGCGGCAGTCCCAAATGGACGGTGAATCCCAGAGCCAGGCCGAAGCAGCCGTCCGCCAGGGCCTGTTCTTCCAGCCACTGAGGCGCAGAGAGCACCAGCGGAAGCTGCGGCAGATCGACACCCAGCAATTCCGCAATTTCGCCGGCCAGCAGATCCAACCGCCCAACCAGGCAGGGGCGAAATTCAGCACCGGCGGAATGCCGAGCTGCTGGCATACGGCTTTCAAATTCGGCCCGGCCAGTTCTGCAGCCTCCGGGGACATCAGGCCGCAGTTTTCCAAACCGCCGCAGGTGCAGCCGGCAGCCAGTACGATGATATCTTTTCGCAATCAGCTGCTTGGTCAGCTCCACAGTGAACACATCGTGGCCCTTTGGCACGCAGGTTTGAGCATCCCACCACAGCGGCGACTCCTTTGATTTTCCCCTGTACGATCAGATCAATCAGCGGGCGATAACTTCCGCCCAGGAAAGAGCGCAGCGTCTCTTCCGTCACGCCGGTGATAGCATTGGGATAACCGTGCTGCGCCATGGGATTAACGCGGCCGGCACTGCTTCGCCCACCTCCAGCAGCACTTGAGTCAGGGCTGCCTTCAGCGTCGGATCACTGACGCGCTCCAGCGCCTTCGAGCAGTTGGCAGCATTGAACACCCCATCTTTTCGCCCGGCATAGGACTGAACGGCCTGATCAATAATGTATTCGCTGATCTCCTTTCTTGGCAAAATCATACGGCACATACTCAGCATTTTTCTTTTTCGCCACATCATCCAGACAGATCTGTGGAATCTGCAGCGCATCAAAATCGGCTCGATTCCGGGAATGGTGCAGTTGAATTCCGACAGCACCAAATCAATACATCCCGTGCTCAGTACCGCCTCGCTGGTATAGTTATTACCAGCATGGCCGCAAATGCTTCCGTGCATGCATCCTTGCGCACCTGGAAGTCCTGTCCAACGCAGGTGCAGCCCACAATACGGATTGCCTTGGCGCCCACAGCGCGAGCCTTCTCCTGCGCCGCAGGAGAAACCAACGCTTCCTGCAGATGGTTGAACAGCGCCTGCTGATGGCCTGTGATCATAATATTGATGCACTCTGGATCAATAACCCGCAGGCCCACAGGATCAAAGCCGATCTTCGATTCGCCCAGCAGAACGTCGTTGATCAGGTTGGTGAGCACCAAACCGTAAATGCCCGTGGAAATCCCCAGACGCAGGCAGTGCAGCAGCATATTGACCGGGTCGGAGTTCAAATTCGTGGAAGTTTTGACCACGGCGTTGAACACTTCGTCCTTTGCGCCGCCGGGCAGGATCCCCAACGCTTTCCATTTCTCCACCCGCATGGGATAGCCGACTTTTTCGACCAGCTTCATCTTTTCCTCTATAGGCTTATGTAGATCGGCCAAAACGGCGTCAGCTACCTGTCCGGCGCGGTCCCAATCCGTAAAACCGGTAATGCCGAACAGTTTGGACAGCCGGTCCAGCGCATGGATCCCCTTCAGCGGTTCTTTCTTGGCTGCCGTCTTTTTTTTCAGCTGTTTGGCCGCATTCTCCACCACATGGATATAGCAGCCAGAACCGGCCGCCACCGAACGCAGGAAATTGCGCGCGGCGATGGTATCGGCATCAGCGCCGCAGACACCTCTGGGCCGCGCTTTGGGAGATCCGGCAGGGACCATTGGAGCACAGCCGGCAGCATACACCCTGCGCTCCGTAGCCGCACTTATTCTCCTGCGTGATCATCCGGTTGTGGGACACTTCCATAGACAACCCTTTCAGATAGGTTTCAATGGCTGGTCCGCACTGGCGCACATGTTTCTCTCATCCATTTTCCAAGTACCCCTTTCTATTTCGTTTTGCCGCCCCATGCCTGCTTCCGGGTTCTCCCTTCCCCAAACACGCCGAAAGCGACAAAAAGCCCAAAAACTTTTTGAAAATTTTTGGGCTTCGATGCCATTTGAACGACCGATATACGCCGTTGCATATCAGCTGTTATTCTGATTTTACAGTAATTCTAATCGAATCATAGCAACTCTGCCGAAAGTTGTCAACAAATTTCCACGACTTTCCCGCATTGCCCACCTAATTTATACAGATGCGACAAAGAACCCGTCTGATTTTGTCGTTTCGATACCGCACTGCCGGTCCGCAGAGAACGCCGGGAGACGCGCTTACAGATGAGCGTCGATAATCGCTTTATATTCCTCGATCGTACGCACACCCACCAGGCGTTCCACTTCCTTGCCATCCTGAACAGCACCACCGTGGGGATGCTCATCACGCCAAAATCGCCGGCCAGGCCGCCTTCTTCATCCACATTAACTTTACCCACACTGGCACGGCCTTCATACTCCTGCGCCAGCTGCTCAATCGTGGGACCCACCATGCGGCATGGGCCGCACCAGGATGCCCAGAAATCCACCAGCGCTACGCTTTTCTCCTCCAGGAATGCGCGGAACTCCGCGTCTTTCAAATGCCGCACTGCTTCGTTTGCCATAATAAATTCCTCCTGTTTTTCTATTTGTATATGATTCGCTTAACATACTCGTTTTATTCCGGGCGCCGGTCCAGCCAGGAAACAGCCGCCAATGCGGCTACCTGCCCTTCACCGACAGCTTTCGCAATTTGATATGGCTGCCCTGTACAGGTCGCCCGCCGCATACAAGGCGGGAAAATTCGTTTCCATCCGCGGTGAAACACGGATATGGCCATCCTGGATCGCAAGCCCCGGAATCAGATCCATAGGCGCCACGGACGCACGCAGCAAAAACACGCCGTCGCAGGCAATCTTTTCTCCATCTGCCAGCACATGGGTGAGCACCGTATCGCCGCCCAATTCCAGCGTCTTGATACGGATAAAAGGAATGGTGCCAACCAGCTTCCCCTGTTCCGGCCTCGGGACAGATACACTACAATGCAGCCGATCTCTTTGAGATAGTTGGCTTTTTGTTCCGCGCTTTCCGTTTCACCGTATACCACCACACGCTTTTTCCGATAAAGCATTCCGTCGCAGGTGGCGCAGTAACTGACACCGCGGCCCATCCACTGCTGCTCCCCGGGAAATTTTTCTCCCGGATAATGCCGCCGGCCAGAATCAGTACACGAGACTCCAGAACGGTTTCCGCCGCGCTGAGCATCCAGCTCTTTCCGACGTACATGGCAGCGATCAGCCGCTTTTCTATCCATTCTGCGCCAAGCCCCACGGCCTGTGCATGATGCGCTCAAGAGCTCGGCACCGGAAATATCCGGCAGCGCTGGATAATTCGGCACGTGCCCGGAACGATACAGCGGATTGTCCTGGCAGGCATTTGATATCACCGCCACCGTTTTATTCCGGACGCGGGCATTGATGGCTGCAGACAATCCTGCCGGCCCACCGCCTAAGATGGCTATATCATACATGACTTGGATCCCCCTCCGTCCGTTGCATATGCATCACTTCGCCAGAAAATGGAATATTTTCTTTCATTATACATGGTTTCCCGTAAATTTCCACCCTTCAGCAAAAAGCTTTTTGTCACAGCGGCAGAACGCAGTCAGCTCAACTTTAAAATCTCCTTTTTCAGCTTTGCGATAATTTTTTCTCGAGCCGAGAAATATAAGACTGCGAGATCCCCAGCCGGTCGGCGCACTCCTTCTGGTTTGCTCCTGCCCGCCGCCCAGGCCGAAACGCATGGTGATGATTTCCTTTTTCCCGCTCCGACAACTTTTCCAGCGCCTGATGCAGAAGTTTTCGGTCTACATCTTCCTCAATGGGACGCATGACAATGTCCCCGTCCGTACCCAAAATGTCCGAAAGGGGAGCAGTTCGTTGCCATCCCAATCAGTATTCAACGGTTCGTCAAAAGAGACCTCTGCTTTCTGCGGCGCGCTTTTGCGCAAATACATCAGAATCTCGTTTTCGATGCAGCGTGAACAGTAAGTGGCCAGCTTGATGTGTTTATCGCTGCAAAACGTGTTGATTCCTTTGATTAGTCCGATGGTGCCAATAGAGATCAGATCTTCAATATTAATGCCCGTATTCTCAAAACGCCGGGCGATATAGACAACCAGGCGCAGATTGCGTTCGATCAGGTAGATTTTGACTGTCTCATCCCCCTCGTCCAGCCGTTTCAGCAGCAGGGTTTCCTCCTGCCGCGGCAGCGGCGGCGGCAGCGGATCCGTTCCGCCGATATACATAATTTTTCCCGGTGCAGGACGGTGCAGCCTGTTCCAGAGGGCACCCAACCGGTTCCAGAGTTTTTGCAGCGTTTGTTTCAGATTTCCCATAACATTGCCTTTTCCTTTCTGTCCTTCATTCCACTGGTCCGCCCCACAGCGCATCATACTCCTGCCCTTCCGATACCGGCGTAGGCGAGAGCGCCACAGTGACACGTTCGGCTTTCCAGCAGCCGATCCGGACATGTTCCGCCGTATATCCCAGCAACAACCCGAGGCCGTACCCACGCTGCGAAAGGGGCAGCAGCCGCAGCTTCGGTGCATTTTCCACGCAGCGCAGCGCTTCCAGCGCCTCCTCCGGGCGTTCCAAAAAGGCTGCGCCAAATAGGGGCGTGCCGCTTCCGGCCAGGATGAAGCAAACCGTGTCCCCTCCGCCACCAGCACCGGCGCGCCGGTCAGCGGATCGCATAGCGTATTCCCTGCTGTCGCGCAGCACGCGCAGATGCACGCGCGTTCCCATGATCTCGCACTCCGCCTCCGTCAGCTCTCCCAATACGGCATGATGCAGCCTCCCCGCGAAAAAGCCACAGCGCGCCGAAACACAGCGCCGCGCTGCAAAAAGCAGGCCGAACTGCACAGGCAGGAGATACGCCCTCGCGAACATAATACTGCGTCTGCATCCAAAAACCGCAGGCGATCACACTTCCAGCCAGCACACACGACAAGGCAAAAACACCAGACACAAGCGCCAGAAGCACTCTCCCCCAGCCGTAGCAGAGCAGCACCAGCAGTCCTCCAAACAGAAGTTTGCACGGCGGCCACCCCAAAACACGCCCCAGGAAAAACACTGCCGCCGCATAAAAAATCCGCCCAGCGCAGCTGTGGGAAGCAGGCGATAAAATTTTCGTTCTGCGCCGGCAAGATAGCCCGTAAAATACAGCAGCAGACCATCGAGCAACGCATTGAGCAGAAAACGCTGTCATGTAAATGACCATTCAAACTCACCCGAAGAACAGTATAATAGCTTGTTTTCTGAAAAGCGTCGCAAAAGGGGCGCGCCAAAAGGCGCAGGATTTCGCCAGAACGAAAAAAACCGCCGCATACTCCAAAGAGTATGCGGCGGATGTCACACTTCCCTCATATTGCTTTCAAACTATCGCCCAGCGCAGACAACAGCGCATCCATTTCCGCATCTGTGCCCACCGTAATGCGCAGAAAAACGGTCGATTCCCGGAGTGTTAAAATAGCGCACCAGGATTTTCCGTTCCCGCAGCGCCGCAAACAGTGCGCCGGCATCCTGTTCCGGATGCGCCGCAAACAGGAAATTTGTTTTGACGGGAGCACAAAAAAAACCCAGTTCTTTCAGTGCCTGCGCACTTCGCTCCCGGGTAGCGACGATGCGGCGGCAGGTATCCTCAAAATACGCCCGATCCCATCGCAGCAGCCGCCCCTGCCTGGAGCCAGGCGGTCCAGCGTGTAAGAATTAAAGGAATTTTTTACCGTGCTCAGCGCTTCAATGAGGGCTGCTGCCCCATGGCGAACCCGATACGCAGCCCCGCCAGCGACCGAGACTTGGAAAAGTCTGCACCACCAGCAGATTGGGGTAGCGCTCCACCAGCCCGACAGCGCTTTCGCCCCCCAAAATCCATTATAGGCCTCATCCACCACCACCAAGGCAGCGGTGCTCGCGCAGAATCTGCTCCACCTGATCCAGAGGCATCGCCATCCCGGTGGGGCATTGGGATTGGCAAACACGATACCCTTTATAGTCCCCTGCAAACACTCCGGCATCCAGCGAAAAAATCCTCCCGCAGCGCTACGGCATCGTAAGGAACCGCAAACAAATCAGCGTAGACCGGATAGAAGCTGTAGCTGATCTTGGGAAAGGCAACCGATCCTCCGGGGCAAAAAACGCCAGGAAGGCCAAGGGCCAACACCATCCGATCCATTGCCCACAAACACCTGCTCCGGGCCGAGTCCGTAAAATTCAGCAATCGCGTCGCGCAGATCGCCGCATTCCGGTTTTGGATACCGCCGCAGCGCCCCGTCTGCTGCTGCTGTGATAGCTTCCAGCACCCGGGGATGGTGGATACGGGTTTTCATTTGTATTCAGCTTGATAAACGAGTTTCTTCCGGCTGCTCGCCAGGAACATACGGCACAAGGTGCGCCAGGCGCCGGTTCAATAAGAATTCATTGCCCTGCATCTCCTTCCAGAATGCATTTGATGCTTTTTTCCGCTTTTGCTGCGCGGCAGCATGATCTCCCGCCCGCAGCCTTCGCAGCGCCATTTGATGTCCATCCCCACACGGGTGATCACGCCGGTTTTGCAGCCGCAGGGATGTTTTTTCAGTTCCACACGGTCATTCAGATGCAGATCCATTTTTCCAATCCTTTATGATTCACTTTCGCGCCGAAGGGCGCATATAGTGGTATATCAATCTTTATTTCATGCCCTGAAACGGCAGACAGGATGATCAAATTGTTATTGAACCGCCCTTACCTTCCCGAAGGAAGGAACGAAAGCTACCGCAAAAATGCCGAGGCGCTGCTCACCGTGAGCGACGCGAAAAAATATTGCCGCGAAGAAACGCCGCTGGAAATGACTGTGGCACGCTGCGATGCAAAACACGATTTGTACGGCACCATCGGCCCGTTCCCCGCCGTGATCCGTCGAAGCGAAGCCATCAGCGCCGCCGTCAGCGGCGCTGAAAAAGAAATCGCCGTATTGTCCCTGGTCGGCAAAACCGTATGCTGCACGATCCGGGACATATGCAGCAATGACGAAGGCCAGACGCTGCTGGAACTGTCCCGCAGGGGGATACAGGACAAAGCGCTCTCCTATCTGCTCGACACAGTACAGGAAGGCGACGTTATTCCTGCCTCGGTATCCTCGATGGCTCCCATCGGGGTCTTTGCCGACGTGGGCTGCGGCATCATCGCACTGCTGCCCATTCGCCAGATCTCCGTATCCCGCATCCAGCACCCAGCCGAACGTTTTTCTCCCCATCAGCCTATTTGCGCCGCCGTTCGAAAAATCGACCGCGCAGCAGGACGGCTGCTGTTAACGCATAAGGAGCTATTGGGTACCTGGGCAGAAAACGCCGCACAGTTCCAGGCAGGCGAAACGATCACCGGGGTGGTGCGTGGCATTAAAAGCTATGGAGTTTTCATTGAACTGACGCCCAATCTCACTGGCCTCGCCGAAACGGACGACACTCTTCAGGAAGGCGAACGGGTATCGGTTCTTATCAAAAGCGCTGCTGCCTGACAAGCACAAGATCAAACTTCATGTGATCGGTCAGCTGCCCGCCTGCCCCGCCGCCGCGCCGCTGCAATATAAAATTACAGAGGGAAATATATCCGGCTGGTCCTATTACTGAAAAAAGCGTCAACGCTGCGCCTTGATGTTCTCCCAGTATTTCCGCGCCGCCTGTTCGGTTTTGTTGTCGCCGTATTCATAATATTGAACGCCGGCCATATCGTCGGGCAGGTATTGCTGGGCTACATAGTGGTTCCGGGAAATCATGGGGATAGCGGTAGCCAGGGCCGCGTTCTGCGCCAGCAGAATCGGCATGCACATTTTTCAGATGGCGCGGGATATCACCAGTGCGGCCGCGGCGTACATCCTCCATGGCGGCAATGATGGCATTATGGGCAGAATTGATTTGGGTGCCGTGGCCATCAGCACCGCCGCTTCGGCCAGCGGCAGCCGCGCCTCCGGCAGCCCCAACTGCAGCGCCGCGTCCACACATGCTTTGACAATGGAAATCGCCTGCGGATAAGCCAGCCCCACGTCCTCCGCGGCGATCACCAGCAAGCGGCGGCAGGGAGACAAAGGTCTCCTGCCTCCAAAAGCCGGGCCAGATAATACACCGCAGCATCCGGATCGGAACCGCGAATGGACTTCTGCAGCGCAGAGAGAAGATCATAGTGATTGTCTCCATCCCGGTCATAACGCATGGCGCTACGCTGAGCGGCCTGAGCCGCGTCCTCCGCCGTAAGCAGGATCACACCATTTGCGGCACGCCGGCGCGGCAGAGCAGCTCGATGGCGGAAACGCCCTTGCGCACATCCCGCCGCAGGCGCGAGCAATGTCCAGCAGCACCGCATCACTGCACTGCACCGCAAAGGCCCAAGCGCTCTTCCATTTTCGCAAGGGCCCGGCGCAGCGCATCCGTCAGTTCTTCCGCGCAAACCGGCTTGAATTCAAAGACCGTACTGCGGCTCAGCAGCGCCGAATACACATAAAAATACGGGTTTTCTGTGGTGGAGGCAATTAATGTGACAGATCCGTTTTCCATAAATTCCAGCAGCGTTTGCTGCTGTTTTTTTATTGAAATACTGAATTTCGTCCAGATACAGCAAAATGCCGCCAGGCGTCAGCAGCGTCCCCACATCGGCAAGGATTTCCTTAATATCAGAAATCGACGCCGTAGTGGCGTTAAGTTTATAGAGACGTTTCTTTGTTTTGGCGGCGATCAGGTTGGCCAGGGTGGTTTTCCCCGTGCCCGGTGGACCGTAAAAATCATATTGGCCGCTGTTCCGCTTTCAATAATGCGGCGCAGCAGGCCGCTTTCTCCCAGAAGATGCTTTTTGCCCTACCACTTCATCCAGACTCTGCGGCCGGATTTCATCGGCCAAAGGACGTTCCATGCCACGCGCCTCCCTTCCTCACACTCTTGCAGCGTGCCGCTTGTTTCTCCAGGAAACTGCAAAATGAGCAGCCCCTGCCGCTGCGCTTTCGCGGACGGCGTTTTTCGGGAACGTACTGCTACCGTCCCTCCAACCGCTCCATTGTTTTTGGAATGTATTATAGCACACTTTTTTCGCTTTGCATCTGCTTTTCCTCTCGCATTTTGCCGAAATTTGTAGTATGCTGACACAAAGAACACAGAGGAAAGGATACCGACGCCATGAAACGAAAAAGCACAGTCCTGCGTATTATCGAGAATTTGAAGGTACTTTACCCAGACGCCGTCTGCTCGCTGACCTACCAAAAAGACTACGAACTGCTGTTTGCCACGCGTCTGTCCGCCCAATGTACCGACGCCCGGGTAAACCAGGTAACACCGGAACTGTTTTCCACCTATCCCACGCTGGAAGCGCTGGCCGAAGCGTCTGTGGAGGACGTGGGCAGGATCATCCACTCCTGCGGCCTCTATCAGACCAAAGGCCCGGGATCTGGTGGCCTGCGCCCGGATGCTGCTGGAACAGCACGGCGGCAAAGTGCCCGCACGATGGAAGCGCTCACCGCCCTGCCCGGCGTGGGCCGTAAAACCGCCAATTTGGTTCTGGGCGACATCTTCCACAAGCCTGCCGTAGTGGCCGACACTCACTGCATCCGCATCACCGGCCGGCTGGGCCTGACCGACGGCAGCAAAGACCCCGTTCAGGTGGAAAAGCAACTGCGCGCCGTGCTCCCTCCGGAGGAGAGCAGCGATTTCTGTCACCGAATGGTGCTGCACGGCCGGGCGGTCTGTATAGCCCGCGGCCCCGTCTGCGACAGGTGTCTTTTGAAAAAAGACTGCGATTTTGCCAAAGCGAATAAGATCAAATGAACGAAGACGAAACCATGGACAGGCTGCAGCGGCAGTTCCCTCCCCTCTTTTTCTGCAGTCCTGCGACCGCCGCCGGACGCTCCCCCCCCGTCCGGCGGCCCGTTTTTGCACAATTGGAAAAGACTGCTGCAAAATCAGAACTTTTCCTCTCCTGGTTCATATACTGCATTAGACTATCTCGAAAAGGAGCCGATGAATTTGGAGCTTCAGGAACAGATCAAAAAATACAGCAGAACAAGACCCTGGTACAGCAGCTGATGACTTCGCCGGATGGACAGCGCCTGCTGGCCATGCTAACAAAGACGGCGGCGGCCAGCTGAATCAGGCAGCCGCAGCCGCAGCTAAAGGCAATACTGCCGATATCGTACATATGCTCGCGAAAGTGATGCAGTCCGAGGAGGGCGCCAAGCTCGTCCATAAAATCAACGACCAGATCAACTGACCCATTCCGCGCGGAAGCGGCGCCGCAACAGCTGCGCCGCTTTCACAAAATTTCAGCAAAGGAGGCGGCGCCGTGTGGCAGACTTTGAGGAAAAACTAAATGCGATCCTCTCTTCTCCGGAGAGTATGCAGCAGGTGGCCCAGCTGGCCCAGATGCTCTCCGCGCAAAACGCGGCTGAAGTTCCCACCGACGAAGAAGCACAGGTGCCGCCTCCGCCACCTTCACAGCAGTCCGCGCCGCCGGGCGGCGGAGGTGCGATACCGGATCTCTCTTCGCTGCTGGGCGGGCTGGATATGAATACCATCGCCCGTTTTCTTCCGTTGCTGCAGGAGATGAACCGCAGCAGTAATGACGAAAGCACCCAGCTGCTGTATGCCCTCAAACCCTTTTTGAAGCCGGAACGACAGAGCAAGGTAGACAGCGCACTGCGCCTGGCCCGTTGTTCCGCGTGGGCAAAGTATTATTCAAAGGGTTAGGTGAACAGCATGTATAACCGCTACATACGGGATCAGCAGGGGGCTTTACACGCATCCGCGAAGAGGACGCGCCCGCAGAAGACAGCCCTTATTCCTGCGGCCCCCCTCCTCCTCCCGGCCCGCCGTCTTTCGGAGGAGCAGACATTGGTTTCCTACGCCGCATTCTGGGCAAACTCGGCATGGCGGACGTTGACACCGGCGACCTGCTGCTTCTGCTGATCCTGTTTCTCCTGTTCACCGAAGGCGGGAGTAAGGATGAAGAGTTGATGATCGCTTTAGGGCTGCTCTTGATCCTATAGTACAAAAAAACTGGGGCTGTGAACAATCGTTCACAGCCCCAGCTTTTTTTGCTGCAGCCTGATGACACAGAATACCGCAGACCGGCGGCAGAGCTGCTCCCCTGTAATTTGGCCAGGGGCCAAAAGGACCCCATTGGCTCACGTCCCTGTTTGCAGGGCGCAGTGTTATAACACCTGCCGGTACGGCTGACGGCTCCCTCTTAAAGTGCCTGACCGCTCAATTTTTGATTTTGGGATGTTTGTTATCGCAGTTGAAATGGGCGGGGAAAATCCATTTCAAAGCTTTCCCGCCTTGGTTGTTGTTTCGTAAAGGCTGGGAAAGCTGTCACCGACGGCACATTTCATGCGCCGTTTCTTTTGAGCTTAGTTGTCCCGGCTGACTTTGCCCTGTGCTGCACTCATAGATAAATACGTCGCACTTAGCATTAATTTCCATCTAATTCCCTATTTTCTCACATCCTAAAATTGCTCATAGATTCGGCTCAACAAAATGAATAGCTGAATGATCCCAATAGTTTCTATAGACCCGGCTTTCATTGCCGTCAAGGTTAAGTTGGTAAGTCCGAAAGGTCACCAAAATATTTTTCGGCTGCCATTGCTCTTCATAGGAATACTGGTACTTCATACCTACATTCCGCATGCCGCCGCCGCTTCGGGGATTATTTTTGTCGTGCGTCGCCGTGATATACGGTAAGCCGTCCTTTTTACCTGCTCGATAACCGCTTTGCCCGCTTCCGTCACGATTCCTTTATGCCAAAATTCTTTTCGCAGGCCATAGCCAAAGTCGTGGGGTTCCTCCATATCAACGTTGACGTAGCCGATGGGATTATTGTCCTCTTTCAGACAGATCGCATAGGCATAGGCTTGCGGCTGAGTGTATTTTGCAGCATACCGCTCCTCATAAAACCGCTCCGTTTCTTCCAGGTTTTTTAAAGGATACCATGGCAAAAACTGATTCACTTCCTTATCTTGAAGGATAAGAAATAGCGCTTCTATATCCTGTTCTGTAAATTTTCTTAAAATCAAACGCTCTGTTTCTAAAGTGGGCGTATTCATCTGGTTTTCTCTTATCTAAATTCTCCATAGGCTTTTGTGTACGGCTCATGTATAAAAGCGGATAAGGGTTTCCCCTGCCCGTCATAGTCTGTTCTTTTTATAAACCTGAAAGCCCATGTGTTCATAAAAACCTTTGGCCTGCGGGTTCTGCTCGTTGACCGCCAATCGTTCCACAGCATATTTTTCAATTCCATATTCGATTAGGCGCTTTCCCAGCCCCTTTCCTCTTTCTTCCGGGGAAATGAACAGCATTTCCAGCGATCCATCCTCAACGCCCATAAAGGCTACGGCGCGGCCTGCTTCGTCTTCCGCAACCACCAAATGAGCAACCCCATTCAACGCTTGTGGGACATATTTTTTAATGCTTTTTATTTCACCATCCGACAGAAATAGGTGCGTCGCTCTTACAGAACTTTCCCATACTGTCAGCAACCGATTTGTTAAATCTGGTGTCCTATTCTTTACTTCAATAATTTTCATTTTTCTTTCCTCGTTGTAATATGTGTAATTTTATAAAATCAGATTTTGAACCTATCTGTATCAGCTTTTCACTGTTCTTTCTTTTCTCAGCCGGTTATAGGAAAACGGTTTTGCTTGCAATCAATCAACAGCCATTGTTCCAGACGGCAGCCCTTAAAATTCGCCGTCTCGTCCAACTTTTTGTTCAGTTCAGCGGCAACGAAATTCTTCGGAGCGCCCTCCGTCCGGCTGTGGGTTTCCTGTATATCCGCCATAATACCGTCTCTGTCGTCATGTACCCGGCAGCTGAATACATGCCCTCCTGCACACGGACTGCATTCAGCAGAGAAGCGGTTCCATCATGCTCTCCCGGCCGACAATTCTCCATGATTTTACTCTTGCTGTATCAATCCACGCGTTCAGATTTCGGATTCGCCCGGTGGCAATACCGTTCACATAGATTTCAAGATCCGCCTGCAGTTTGACAAAATCCCTGTGTGCGGCAAATCTATAGAACAAGGCCGCGTCAACCTTCTCGTTTTCAACAGGTCAATGAATTTATCACTCAAATGCAGGTCTGCAAGATCGGCAACCATCCCAGCAAATAGTCGGCGGTCATGCCGCTTCTTCATTTTTAATCTCCTTGGCTCTTACCACGATTTTCTAATTTCTCTCAGCAAAGCAACCGTAATGTCCTTTGCAATAGCTGAGGCTTCAGCGCAGTTTTCGTCAAAATTGCCAATCCCGCTGTGCTCTGCAGTATCGGTCACACATCGAATCGCGATAAATGGTATGCCATTCACATAGCACACATGAGCAATACCTGCAGTTTCCATATCCACCGTCAATGGCGCAAATTTATTACAAATTTTTGCCGCCCATCATCGGTTATAAATGGTTCCCCCGATACCATCCGGCCCCAAACCACCTTTTCAGAGGGCATAAGCTTATCAACAGCAGCCTTTGACAGATTTATCAGCCTTGGGTCTGCCGTAAAAATACGGATTTCATCCATGGATGAAATTCCGTCAAAATGTCCGGTGCAACATCATGGTAACAAACTTCTGTGGAGATGACTGTATCAAATATTTCAAGGTCTGGCTCTATACCGCCCGCCGTCCCTGAATTAATAATGACATCCACACAAAATACGTCTATCAAAAGTTGTGCCGCTATGGCAGCGTTTACTTTACACACGCCAGAAAACAAGGCAACAACTTCTGCGCCCTCGATCTGTCCAGCATAAAATTTCAGCATAGCCTTTTCTGTTATCTTACAATTATTAATCAAGGGTAAAAAATGGGGCAAGTTCTTCATCGCCCGCACATATAATTCCGATTCTCATGGATGATATCCTCCTACGGCTTGAAAGCCGACTTTTATGTTTATTTTACCACAATTCCCAGCGCCTGAAACAGAGAGTTTTCCGGACGGATTCCCTGCTTTTTGAATATCGGGCGCGAGCGATCAAAAGGCCTGCACTTTAGAGCAGTTCATCAGTGAACGGCATCTTGAAAACCAAGCGACCATCCGAAAGGAATAGCCCCGCCTGGGAAGCAACGCCAAGAACCTGATCCAAAGTGTCTTAGGGGAACGTACCAACGTCGGAACACACTGCAGGAACGAAGCAGGAAACGCTTTCGGAGAGAACGGCAGCAGAAAATGCATGGAGGAACGAAAGGCATTCTCAGCTCAATGGAATCAAAGCGCTTTCCTTAAATCAATCAGATTTGCATAAACAAAGCCACACAAGAGTTTGTAGCTCTTGTGTGGCTTTGTTCCGTATCGGTAATGTCCCTGGGTTCAGTTCGTTTCCCTATGGACGGAGCGCTTAGGCATGCATCGGGTTTCGTTTCAATTTCTCTGAAAAAGGATCAGCGCTTTTCCAGCGGGACATACGCGCGCTCATCCTCGATTACGCTTTCATAGGCCGGGCGGATGATTTTATCCATATTCACCAGTTCTTTCCAGCCGATGGGCGCTCCAACCCACAGACCGGGCCACGGCGAAAAATCGGCGTATAGAGCTCCACAGGGATATCCAGCATACTATAGACAAAGCCGCTGTAAAAGTCCACGTTGGCGCTGACGCCTTTGTAAATTTTTCGGCGCTCATTGATCGTTCCGGCGCCATGCGCTCAATGTTGGAATAAAGTGCAAAGTCTTCCATGCGGCCCTTTTCTTCCGCCAATTTCTGTACATATCCCCTGAAAACCTCTGCCCGTGGATCCGATACCGCATAAATGGCATGTCCCAACCCATAAATCAGGCCTTTATGATCAAATGCCTTTCCGTCCAAAAGTTTCGCAAGATAATCACGAACCTGTGTTTCGTTGGTCGTATCCTTTACATACTCTTTGAGGTCTTTCATCATTTCCATGACTTTTATATTGGCTCCACCATGCTTGGGTCCTTTCAGAGAAGTCAATGCCGCAGCCATAACGGAATAAGTATCCGATCCAGCAGAGGTAACCACCCGCGTCGTAAACGTAGAATTGTTTCCGCCGCCATGCTCCATGTGCAGAATTAAAGCCGCATCCAAAACATGGGCTTCTCTCTGTATAACTGCAATCCGGACGGAGCAGACGCAGCATATTTTCCGCCGTGGAGAGCTGGGGATCGGGCCGGTGGATATAAAGCGAATCATCACATAGGTAATGATTGTAAGCCTGATAGCCATAAATGGCCAGCAGGGGAACACACTGATCAGCTGCAGGCACTGGCGCAGCACATTGGGCACGGAATATCCATGGCGCTGGGGTCATAGGACGCCAGGCTCAGCACGCTTTTTGCCATGGAGTTCATGAGATCGCTGGTAGCGCCTTTCATAATGACATCACGGGTGAAATCCTCAGGCAGCCGACGGCAATCGCATAAAATACTGCGGAATTCTTCCAGCTGCCATTTGTCCGGCAATTCCCCAAACAGCAGAAGATACGCCACCTCTTCAAATCCAAACCCGCCGCTGCTGATACAGTTACGCACCAAATCAATTACATTGTATCCACGATACAGCAGTCGTCCGTCACAGGCAACTTCTTTTCCATCGACAACTTTTCGTCCATCAACGCGGATATATTTGTAATACCTGTAACAACGCCGTGCCCCTGTTTGTCGCGCAGACCGCGAAACACGTGACACCGGTTAAACAGCGCATCGTCAATCGTATCATGCTTATAGCAGGGCGCTGCTGTGCCGCGCATAATTGGAAATGGTCTCTCTGGTTTGCTTTGCGCGTGTCAACGCATCCTTAAACGCTCCATGGAAAAGCCTCCTGTCTTTGGATATTAATATTATTTTAGCGTACTAAATTGATAAAAGTCAATCTATTTTCATAACTTTGTGAAATTTCCGACGAACTTGGGCAGCGCCCCACCTGCTATATACGGGATTACTTTCGCCGCCTAACTCCTCAGGCCCGCATCAGCTTCGTCCGGGGCGTGCAAAAAGCTTCCTGCTGCGCAGGCAAAAGACGGTGAAGGTGACGATACCGGCAGTAAAATCGGCAATCGGTTCGGCCAAAACAATCCCCACACGCCCAGTCCGAACAAATGCGGCAGGATGAGTGCCAGCGGCCAGATCAGAAAACAACTTCCGCAGGCAGGCCAAAAAACATGGAAATCTTCGCCTGTCCCAGCGCCAGGAAGGTGTTTTGGCAGGCGCTCTGCGCTCCCATGGCCGCCATGCCCAGAATATACACCCGCAGCGGAAGAACGCCCATGTTCAGCAAAGATGCATCGTTGGAGAAAATACGCAGCACTGCGCCAGGAAAAGCCACAATAATCGCCACTGCACTGATGGAAAACAAAAGGTCGGTCAGGAACAGAAGCCGGAATGTTTCACGGGAGCGGTCCAACTGCTCGGCACCGTAGTTGTAGCTGATGATAGGGGAAGCGCCCTGAGCAAAGCCGTTCAGCGGCATCCAGACAAATGGATCAGCGAAAAAGGATGCTCTGCAGAGAAACATAAAGATATCCATAGTGCGCCATGCTGATATTGTAGGTCAGCTGCACCACACACTCTGTAATCCCCATGGTAAAGGGCGAACTACCCAACGCCAGAATCGATATCACCAGATCTTTTTCAGCCGGAACCATTTTCTGCGAATATGTATAAAGCCCTTTTGCTCATCAGGAAACCCAGCACCATCAACGCCGAAACGGCTTGAGAAATCACCGTAGCCCACCGCCGCGCCGACGACACCCATATCAAAACCGTAAATCAAGATGGGATCCAAGATCAGATTCAGCAGTGCGCCCACACAAGTAGTGGCCATACTGGTTTTTGCGTACCCTGATTGGTGATAAAGGCATTCAGGCCCAGCGCAATCATGACAAAAAACGTACCAATCAGATAGATGCGCAGGTAAGCCGAGGCATAAGGCAGCGTCTGTGCATTGGCACCGAAAAGGGTCAGATCGGATCACAAAACACCTGAAACACAATAAAAGTGCCACAGAAAACACCTGCAAGCATACAAGTACACTGGCCGAGAATCTGTTCGGCTTTCTCATAGTGCCCCTCCCCCCATGGCAATAGCGGCACGGGGCGCGCCGCCTGCACCAATCAGCTGCGCAAACGCTGTGACAATCATGGTAATCGGCAGCACAATACCCAATCCTGCCAAAGCCAAAGATCCCGTGCCTGCAATATGCCCCACAAAAAGCGATCCACCATATTGTAGAGAAGATTGACCACCTGAGCCAGGACTGACGGCAGTGCCATACGGAACAAAAGGCCTGAATCGGTTCTGTTCCCAGCTTGTTGTTTTTGTTGCAGTAATACTCATCGAATAATACACTTCTTTGCTTTTCAAAATTTCTAAAACCTGCTGGAGAATCGAGATAGTAGTTAAGAAAGCGGCGGCCAAAGCCGCCGCACACTTTACAAAACCTCGTCGCAACAAAATGCCCCGGTAAAAACAGTTCCTCGTTTCTCCCGGGAACAAAACGGCCCGCTCATGTCAAAGCCGTCCCGTCCGGCAGCGTAAACAGCGCCGCATCCGGCACGCTCACGGAGACTTCCAGCCCTTCCATGCGATAGACCCTCATTTCCATTCTGCAGGCGCTGCGCAGCTCCAAAAGCCCCGTATCCACCGATACCCAATAACACTCGGCATAGCCGTCGTCATCCTCTTTCGTTTGGGCGTAAATACAATCCAACTGCTGATAGGTTTCATAGCCGGCATCGGTAATTTCGGAGGCTTCACGCAACAAGTCCTCATAAGTCGGAATCCACTGCTCTTCATCTTGAAAATGCTCCAGTACGCACCGTAGAATACGTGTGCGCACATTGTTGTACCACATATATGTAATCGTGTGCGCAGCACGATCTAACCTGACCGCCGGGCGAGATCCGTGCGCACCAGTTCACCGCTGACGGCACCTTTCTACTGTCCCGCACCGCCACCGCCGCCCAGAACGTAGTCAGCATGGTGCGGAGAATAAAATTCCGCCGCGTCGTATCCACCACGGCCGACCGTCTCCGCCGTCACTTCCACGCGCTGCACTGCGTTCCGCCTGCCCCTTCGCCGGGATCCGATATGTCAGAGGCAGAATTTTCCCCTGGAAGGACAATTTCCCGTCCAGATTAAGCAGCGGATAACCCAGAAACAGGAATACCTGCCAACAGGATCATCACGGTGATGCCGATGGTCACACGGTTCATCTTTTCCCTTGTCCAACGGTGCTCCCCTCCGCGTACCGCCGCTTTATCGGCTCTGATAATCCTCCGGACGTTGTGCGCCGGTTGAAACGCCACAGGATCGCCTCAGCGATCCGGCGGCAGGCCTGCCCATCTCCATATGGATTCACTGCGTGAGCCATAGCCTCATAAGCGTTGTTCGACTCGATCAGTTCTGAGGCCATGGACACAATAACATCCCTCTCCACGCCGGCGATCTTCACCGTACCGGCAGCGACCGCCTCGGGCCGTTCCTTTCCCGGCGCAGCACCAAAACAGGTTTCCCCAGTGCGGGAGCTTCTTCCTGCAAACCACCCGAATCCGTCAGGACCATATACCCCGGCCCATTAAATTATGCATTTCATCCGCCGGCAGCGGATCAATCAAATGCACTCAGGGGCGCCCCAGCCAGATATTCCTGCACTGCCTCCCGCACAGGACTCAAATGAACGGGATACACCAGCTCAACATCCTCATGGGTCTCCGCAATCTGACGCAGCGCCAGCATGATATTTTTCATCGGCTCTCCGTAATTTTCCCGGCGATGGCAGGTAACCAGGATCACTTTTTTGCTTTTATAAGGCAGCGTGTTGAGTACTTCGGTCGCAAAGTGATAATCTTCACGCACAGTGGTTTTCAGCGCATCAAT
>VOFB01000204.1_pt1 | contig 111103 bp, 177 predicted proteins | sample 5384141 | NCBI WGS metagenome assembly VOFB01 (sample SAMN12384721, study PRJNA508395) | human gut metagenome | isolation source: healthy gut A | host: Homo sapiens | reverse complement strand
TACTCTCCTCAAAGAGAATGTCCACATCCTCGCTGGCCGGCAGCATATCATATGCCGGATTGATACTGAACAGGATCACATCGATGAGGCCTGTTTTTACTGCCCTGCCTGCAATGTCCGGATTGTGCGTAGACATCCCAAGGCTGCGAATGATCCCCTTTCTTCTTTAATTCCAGCGCATATTCCAGGATTTCCCCGCTGAAGATCCCCTCAAAATCCTTTTCGTCATCCACATAGTGTATCATTCCCACATCCACATAGGTCAACTGCATCCGCTTTAAAAAATCCCCGTAAGCTTCCCGAACCTCCCTGATATTCCGGGTCCGGCGGTATTGGCCGTCCTCCCACATGGAGCAGAGACGCCCCTCCACCACAAAGCTGCTCCGCTCATATCTGGACAGAGCCTTTCCCACATGGCTGCGCACCTGTGGATTGGAATTATAGATATCAATAAAATTAATTTCTTCCCTCATTGCCGCATCAAGGATCTCCTGACATTGCTCATAGCTTTTGTTTTCAAATCCCTCTCCGCCAATGCCGACTGCACTGACCTTTATTCCTGTTCTTCCAAGTGTCCTGTATTCCATGGTACACCTCATACGCTGCCCGCCCAACCGCTGTGTGCAGCTCTTCCTTTCTGGTTTTTTAGAATGTAACAAATCATACCTTAACAGGTACGTGTCTAAAGCCTTTCATCTCTATCATACCACCTGGAGTCAGGTCCAAGTCAATATTTTTTTATTGACGAATGGTATCTCTTATATTATACTATAAACGTTCACTCGGAGGGTAAATCATTCCTTTAGAAATGATGAGCTGGATAAGGTGACAGGCTGAAATGCCTGTTTTCTTTCCAGCTCTTTTTTATATCATAGGAAAGTCCTTCGAATTCCCTATGATATAAAAAGCCCTCCGGGCGGGATCACACTGCGGCGGAGCGGAAGACGGCTGCCGGGGCAGCCCCGCCGCAGGCGGAGAATCCTGCGCGCAGGATTCTTTTTTATGAGCAAATATCTGTGGAGGAGGAAAAAGCAGTGGATCTGCTACATGGAAACGTAAAAACAACCTATTTTAGATATCTGAGCGCAGCCTTTGGCAGCGCATTGATCAGTTCAGTCTACGGCATCGTGGATATGGCTATGGTCGGACAGTACCAGGGGCCCAGCGGTACCGCTGCACTTGCAGTGGTGGCGCCGGTTTGGAATATTATCTACAGCCTTGGTCTCCTGACAGGAGTGGGCGGCTCCGTGCTGTTTGGAACCGCCAGGGGCAGGGGAAAAAAGAGGACGAGTACTTCTCTGCTGCCCTTATAAGCACTCTTATTTTGGCTGCTGTAAGTTGGGCAGGCATTGCCTTTTTGATACACAGCTTTGGAGCTATTCGGAGCGGAAGAGACACTTTTGCCTTTGGCAAAACAGTATCTGTTCCCAGTCAAGTTTGCTGTGCCCTTGTTTTTGTTTAATCAGATGCTGGCAGCCTTTTTGAGAAATGACAATCACCCCGGACTGGCCACTGCCGCAGTTCTGGCCGGCGGCATCTTCAATGTGTTTGGAGACTATTACTTTGTCTTTTTCCATGGATATGGGTATTATGGGGGCAGGATTGGCCACCGCTCTTGGAGCACTCATCACCTTTTTGGTTATGCTTTTGCACTTTAGCTCCGCTCAAAATTCGCTGAAATTTGCATGGCCAGAGCATTTGGTTCTAAAACTGAAAAAAATATTTACCACCGGTTTCTCTACATTTTTCATTGATATTGCAATGGGGATACTTACCATGCTGTTTAACCGGCAAATCATGAGATATGCAGGAACGGATGCACTGTCTGTATACGGCGTGATTGTAAATATCAGTACCATTGTCCAGTGCTGTGCATACAGTGTAGGCCAGGCTGCACAGCCAATCATCTCCATCAACTTTGGGGCTGGGAAAGGAACTCGGATCAAGCAGACGTTAAAATATGCCCCTCTGTGCCACCTGCTTTTTCAGCATCATTTGGACCCTGCTTATGTTTGCTTTCCCAAATGGTTTTATACGTATTTTTATGGCGCCGACAGAGGAGGTAATTCATATAGCTCCGTTTATTATAAGGAGCTATGGACTGTCCTTTCTCCTGCTGCCCCTGAATATCTTTTCAACCTACTATTTTCAGTCGCTGCTAAAGCCTCTGGCCTCCTTTTTTGTCTCTGACAAGAGGATTGATCGTCAGCGGCATTCTGATTCAGGTACTGCCCGTCATGTTGGGTGCGGATGCTCTCTGGTTTGCGATGCCTGTTACCGAGGTCATCGTGGCTGCGGCCGTCATTTACCTGATACGCAGGTATACCAGAGAACTCTCGTGAAATTTCCGACAGTCCCCGTGAAAGAGGCTGGGAGCATTTGCCCTCAGCCTCTGAAACTTCTCTTTCAACCCTTCTGCTGCCGCAGCAACCAGGGCTGTATCCGGATCTTCTACACCCGTTATATTGATATTCCTGTTGACCTTTGCATCATATGTATTTGCTTTCATAATCTCGCCCAGATCAATGCCTACAGTGTCCTTCATAGACTCAAACAGCTTTGTCATCACTGCCGGTACGTTTCCGGAAACAGAGTCCACACCATTTCCATCCCCGCCGATAATGGTAATCTTATCAATCTGGGTCAGAGGCTCTGCGATCTTGCCTGCGATATCGGGCAGCACCTTGATCAGCATTTCCGCCATTGCCGCGTTGTTGTATTTCTGATAAGCCTCAGCCTTTTTCTCCATGGCCTCTGCCTCTGCCAAACCCTTTGCCCGTATGGCCTCCGCTTCTGCCTCGCCCACCATCTTGATACCTTTTGCCTCCTGCTCCCTGGTAAAGCGGTCAGCCTCAGCTTTGGCTTTCTGCGCCTGGGCTTCCTGCTCCATCTCAAAGCGTTTCGCCTCTGCGCTCTTTTCAATCTCAATCTTTTTAGCGTCCGCATCCTTCTGTCTCTCGAAGAGTTCTGCCTCTGCCTTCTGCTGGCGCTCGAAACGTTCTGCTTCCGCTTTCTTACGAATCTGGGCATCCAGAGACTTTTCCATAACCTCAGCTTCCTTCTGCTTCAGAAGAATCGATTTCTCTTCCTTAGCAATATTTGCGTTGGCTGCTGTCACCTCAATGGTCTTTCTCTGCTCTTCCTTCTGAATCGCATATGCCGCATCCGCTTCCGCTTTCTTTGTGTCCGCTGTTTTCTTTAAATCTGCCTTCTGGATATCCAGCTCGTTGTTTTTAATCGCGATTTCCCGCTCTGCATTGATTCTGGCGTCGTTTGCCTGTTTGTCCGCTTCTGCCTTGGCTACAGCCACTTCCTTTTCTGCTTCCGCCTTGGCAATCGCCGCCTTTTTCTTGATCTGCGAAATGTTGTCAATACCTAAGTCGTCGATCACTCCGTTGCTGTCCGTAAAGTTCTGAACATTAAAGCTGACGATGTCCAGACCCATGGCTGCGAGATCAGGCTCTGCATTTTCCTTGACCAGATTTGCGAATTTCTGACGGTCACCTACCATTTCCTCCAGCCGCATGCGCCCAACAATCTCACGCATATTTCCTCCAGAACTTCCCTTGCCACCTGGGCTATATACTGGGTATTCTGGTTCAGAAAATTCTCTGCCGCAAGATTTAAGCGCTCCTTTGTGCTGCTGATCTTCACATTCACCGCTGCATCCACCTGTATATTGATGTAATCTGCAGTGGGCACCGGGCTGGATGTCTTGACGTCAATGGGAATCAGTTTCAGACTCAGTTTATCCAGCCGTTCTAAAACAGGGATCTTCACACTGGCTTTCCCTATGACAATCTTCTTTCTCAGACCTGAGATGATGAATGCCGTATCTGGCGGCGCCTTTACATATCCTGTGGCAATCACGAGAATCAAAACAATTAGCACGACTGCAATTCCAATAAAAATCCCTAGATTACCTGTTATAAATTCCATACTCTTTCCTCCTTGTTTATAATTAGAATCACAACATTTGAGCGCTCTATTGCTGCCTTTGCCAAGCTGCTATGGATTTTTAGGTATGAAAAAAGACCCTTATCACAGCAGCTATACTACAATAAAAGTCTCGCACATCTCATTCGATACGGATGCCGGCCATCGTTCTGACGATCTCGAATCACCTTTCGGTTAGGCTACTCCCTTTTATTAACTATAAATATATCATTTAATGTAAAAAAAAGTCAATAATATTTTGTTATTTTTTTAACAATATCTGTGAAGACAAGTAATAATAGTTTACGTTTCTTTTTGCCGTAAGCATGTACCATCCGGGCGAATTGCAAACATGCTTTGAGGAAGTTCTAGGTTCCAGAATACAGTCACTCGGGCGTTGGCAGCTCTGACCCGTCTGAACGGTTTCCCATACAAAACGCTCTCACTCCCCTGGAACAATATCCACAATTACGTACTCTGAATGATGCCCCGTGCGGACCGGATAGCCCCAGCCGGCAATACCAGACGAGACAATTACCTGCATGGAATCCATTTTGAGGGCCCCATAGTTCACTTCCCCAAATCCCAGCACATCACAGATTAAACCCACAGGCCAGATCTGCCCTCCATGAGTATGCCCGGAAATCTGAAGGTCGTACCCGGCCCTCCTGTTTTCCTCCAGCTCCACCGGCTGGTGATCCGCGAGAATCAAGAAATCATCCTTGTCTGTGTTTCCAAGCAATGTTCCCGCATCTACACGGCCATCCAACAGGTAAGAGGATCTGTCTTTTCTGCCTGCGATTGCCATATCCTCTGTAACTTGAACAGTCTCATCCTCCAGAATCTGAATTCCGTTACTGCGGATCGTTTCCTCCAGCTCAGCCGCCGTAAAAATAAGGATCAGATGAATAATGGGACTGATCATGATTGCCATATACATAGAAGATTCCCAGAGGGCTGGAGATGGATGAGAGGGTTTCAAAGGCTTCCTGCATTTCTCCCATGGTAGTCTTTTCATCAACAATATCCCCGCACAGGACCACCATGTCCGGTGCTGTTTCCCAATCCTGAGGCAGTATTCCTTAAGCTTTTCCTTCCCCATGGTTGTCCCAAAGTGCAGGTCTGATATCATTGCAATCCGGTACCCCTCACTTCGTATGGCTTTTTGAGTCTCAACCGTATAGTCTGTCTCCACAATATTTCCCATGTTCCAATAGCCGTATCCCAATACCACAGCAGCAGCCAATACAGGCACCAGACCGCTGCGGTAGATGAGATTCCACATATTCTTTTTTTGACCTTTCCTGTACTTTTCTTACAATGCCGTTCAGAATTTCCATACACAGGGCAAATCAAACCAGTGCAGGATCACCACTGCCCAGAAGCCCCAGATGTTAACTGCCGGTATGACCAGCACAACGCTCAAGATGATCAGGACAGCCTTCGCAGCCCTTCTCTCAATGTTCATATAGGGAACTTTCTGCTGCCCTGCGCAGATAATAAAACAGGTAGATTCCTACAGGAATCATGAATAGGGCTGGCACTGCAAAATAGATAAAATACATGCTTAGGCTCCTTTTCGTGTTTAACTTTATCTTATAATAACACTTAAAGTCCACTCCAAGGCAAGGTTGTTTTCTAATTTAATAATTTTTAAGATCTACAGCCTTAAAAGTATTTCTCAGGTAATACATTAATAGGTGAACAACTGGGTCCAGTAGTTGGTTCCGGAACTGTTTTGATAGTGACCTACACCAATATACTTGTAGTTTGCATTTAGAATGTTGGCCCTGTGTCCCGGGCTGTTCATCCAGCCCTCCATCACCTGTTCCGGACTTCTCTGGCCCCAGGCAATATTCTCGCCTGCGCCGCGGTAGACAGCCCCTGTTCCTGCAGCGCGGTGCTAAAGCTGCTTCCGTTGGGCCTGGTGTGCGCAAATGATTTTTCAATCTCCTTTGCTCTGACCTGGGCTGCTTTGACTACTTTGTCATCTATTTGAAGAGGGAAAGTCCCTCTTTAGCCCGCTCTACATTCACCAGTTTGACCACCTGTTCTGCAAAGCTTGATTCAGAATCCGGAGTTTCTGGTTTCTCTGTCTCCGGAGGATTGGTATCTGGAGTCTCGGGTTTCTCTGGCACATCCGTATCTGGAGTCTCTGGTACATCCGTGTCCGGAGTCTCGGGGTCTCTGGCTCTGGCACATCCGTGTCTGGAGTCTCTGGTGCATCCGTGTCCGGGATTTCAGGCTTCTCTGTGTCCGGAACTTCGGTATCCGGGCTCTCAGGCTTCTCTGTATCAGGGACATCGGTGGATGGAAGATCAGGGCAGAGACTGTTCAGAATATCGTCTGCGGATACACCCCATTTCTCCAACTGATCCTTCATTTTCTGCCACTCAGGGGCTATTCTGATTCACTATGTAAACCTTGCCTTTTGGATAACTTCCTGCGGCCTCTGAAGTCATAGAGACGGTACCTACTCCTGTAAGGGCTGTGATAGCTGCCATGGCAATAAATGCTGTTTTTTCATTGTTTCCTCCTTTTGAATTATTACAAATTTATTTCATAATTGTTACATTTATATCCTACCACAGCCAATACCAAAATAACACACACAAATACTGGTCACCCTTCCTGACATTTCCAGGCTTTATTTTATTTACATAATTATATTACGTAAACTTTTTTGCTATTTACCTCATGTAAATTTTTTTCTGTTCAGTATACAGATCTTCACCCCTGTCACAAATATACTGTATACACTTAGACGTCCCACTGCAACAGCCACTTCCCCAAACCGATAGGTCTCCTGCAGAGCAAAATCTGAGGAAAGCTCTGCAACTGGCGGAAAAATCCAGAGAACTGCCTCAAGGGTGGGGACTTCTTTTGCAATGCCGGTTTTGACAACAGCCAGTAGGGCAAAGAGCACTGTCAAAACCACGGCAATCCTCCTGTCCGTCAGCACTTCTGGATGGAAAAGAGTTCCCACCGCACCTCCCGCAAAGGTGCTTGCCCAGAGGAGAAAAAAGGAACCAATCAGATCAGCAGCAGTCAATGGCCTCAAAAATACATTTCCGTTGTTCGCTAAATTCTGTACAATTGGAAAGCCAATTCCAAGGAGACTGACTCCGAATCCCAGCAGTAATAAAAAACGCACTGTCACTTATGTAATATCTGGACGCACTTTGAACTCTCAGCACTAGGATCTGCCGTGAAATCAGAGGCTCTGACTCATTGTATCCGATTCCCGCCCATACCATAATCATAAACGCATAGACACAGGAAATGCAGAAGCTGTCAATCACCCTCAATGGGATTATAGAATAGTTAACGTACAGCAGAACAAAAAAGACGGCCAGTGGCATTACATATTTGTTTGACTTTAAGTAGGAATGACCGTGGTATTTTGTGAGTTCAATCATGGTTTTCAACGGTTATGTCTCCTCCCTGCATTTTTATACATCCCTGGTCAATCTGGTAAACCTCTTGTGCCAGCTGTTCAACTAAATATTTCTCATGGCAGGCCATGACCAGGGTCATCCCGCCTTGATTCAGTTCTTTCATGAGCTTTACAAACATCTCCTGGGACTGTACATCCTGTCCGGAAAGCGGTTCATCCAATATCAGTATATCCGGGATTTTCAGAAGTGCCTGGATCACTCCCACTTTCTGCAGAGTCCCTTTTGATAAATATTTCATTGGCGTCTCTGCCATATCCTCCATATAGAAGCTGCACAGCAACTCCTGGCACCGCTTCGTAAACTCCCCTCTGTAATGCCGTCTATCCTTCCCATCGCTCTCAGATACTGGTGGGCAGTGAGATTCAATTTAGGAAAGTGTTCCGGTATGTAGTGAAACAGTGGTTTACCGCAGTAGCTAACCGTTCCCCCGGAGGGTCTCACCAATCCGGAAAGTATCTTCAGCAGTGTGCTTTTTCCGGAGCCATTTCTCCCTATAAAGGCAATGGATTGCCCCTGGTCAATATTCAGGTCCGTCTCCTTTAATATATATCTGGAGCCGTATCTTTTTTGTGATTTGCTTTAGTTCAACTAAATGGTTCACTTTTATCCTCCTTTATCGTGTAAGCCATACTCTCCCGACGATATCCCTTTTGAGACGATCCGGCACCCCTGGTCAGACTGCAGAAAATTGTCTGTAATCAGCAGATATTCCTCCCTTCCAAGCTCTGTGGGTGACATGCGCAAAGAGTCTGGAAGATTAGTAAAAGATTCTGTCTGCATACCGTCCACATAGATTTTCCCTGCTCAATGGAAACCTCCTCCCCCGGCAGTGCATATATTCTGGAGGTGTAGTAGATGCCATCCTTTCTGTATATGGCTACATCGTACTTCTCTGGGTTTCCCAGTTTATAAGCCCACTTGTTTAAGATATATTTCTCCCCATCGTGCATATTCGGCTCCATACAACTACCTGAAATGGAAACCACCTGATATGTCTGGAATGCCGCAGTAAAACTTCCGGCTACCAATGCCATTACCAACAGGAGCAGCAAAATTCTGCGGTTCCGTATTTTTTTTGCGATCCTGGCATACCTTGACCGCTCTGCATCTGCTTTTACACTGTTCTCCTGCTCCTGGTAATACTCCCTGCATTGGTTACATACAGCGAGATGAGCCTTAACGTACGCCTTTGTCTGGGTACTGACTCTCTTTTCCCTGTAAATCTCACAGATATCCCGGATCAGCGGACATTCACTCCCTGTCTTTATCATATACTCTCGCCACCTCCTTGCGAACCTGTTCTTTTGCTCTGAAAAATAAGACTTTTTGCAGAGTTTTCCTTCACCCTCATGAGTTCTCCAATCTCCTGATAAGACAATTCAAAAAAACAGCCTGTATATCAAAAACATCCCTGTATTTTTGCTTCATCCTCATTATTTTTTTCAATGATAAAAGCGGAAATTTCCCTTTGCTCCACCACCTCCAACGGCTGGGGCTTCAGACTGGCAATCTCTAAAATCTGGGGCGCATTTATGTCTAGGGAAACGGTTCTTGGATTCTTTTGTAATGTTTATAGCACACATGTTTTGCAATGGAGCAAATCCAGGTCAGCATACCGGATTCCCCCCGGTATCTGGGCAGGGAGAGGTAGACCTGAAAAAGGTCTCCTGAGTCAGCTCCTCAGCAAGATCCCTATTGCAATCTGTGATTTTTAACAGATAGCGGAATATGTGCTGGTTGTATGTCTCGTATATTTCCTGAAATTCCCGCATTCCTCTCCCCTTTCCGCAAAGTCTCTGTTTATTAGTGCCCATAAACAGCAAAAGGTTACAATAAATTTAAAAAAATGAGCCAATCCGAAAAAGATTGGCTCACTCCACAGTACTCTATTCATTTTCTAAAAGAATGGTAAAGGGGCCGTCATTACACAGCTCCACCTTCATCTCAGCGCCAAATATTCCTGTCTGAACAACCGGAATATGTTCCCTGCAAGCCTCAATGATATATTCATACAGGTCTTTGGCTAATTCCGGAGAACCAGCCTCCGTAAAACTGGGACGGTTTCCCTTCTTGCAGTTGGCATACAGCGTAAACTGGGAAACCAGCAATAGTCCGCCGTCCACATCATTCAAAGACAAGTTTGTTTTACCCGCTTTGTCCTCAAAGATACGCAAGCCCACCATTTTCTTTACAAGCGCATCCGCATTTTCACGGGTATCGTTCTGTCCGACTCCGATTAAAACCAGAAATCCCTTTCCAATACTCCCGATCACCTGGTTTTCCGCTGTCACAGACGCTCTGGTCACTCTCTGTATCACAAACTTCATTTCCCAGCCTCTTTCAGTTCCACGAACTTTTGATGAGCTGCACCGTATTGTCAATACCGCATACGCTGCTGTCAATACAGAGGTTATAGCTGGTGGCCTCCCCCACTTTTTGCTGGAATAATAATTGTAGTAGCTGGCGCGCTTTTTTATCTGTTTTAATAATCTTTTCTTTTGCTTTTGCCTCTGAGAGATCGTATTTATTCATGATACGCTTTACCTTACTTTCCAAATCAGCGTAAATAAATACGGAAACACAGTTGGGATAATCTGACAGTGCGTAATCCGCGCACCTTCCCACCATCACACAGGGACCTTCCTCCGCTATCTTTTTGATTGCGTTAAACTGCGCCAAGAAAATTTTGTGGTTAATGGGCATATCCGTAAATGCAGCCGAGGAATATCCCCGAGTAGGTATCCATCACAAGAGAATAGAGAAAGCTGTTGGTAGGCTTTTCATCGTGATTCTCGAATAGTTCCTTACACATACCGCTCTCTTCCGCGGCCCGCTCCAAAAGCTCCTTGTCGTAACATTTTATCCCCAGCTCACTGGCCAGTTTCTCACCGATCTCACGTCCGGCACTTCCATATTGTCTTCCAATCGTTATAATTGTTTTACAAACCATATACTCCACGTCCTTTCTATCAGAATGCAGATCTTTTTTACTGTCCTGATCCCACCTGCACTCCTTATACATCTGATATGCTTTATTATACAATAACTTTCTCGAAATGTACACTATTTTCGTACAATTTAGCGTGGTAATTTTCGCAAAAAGATCCTGGAAATATTCTGGCAGCGGAGCTTCAAATTCCATGTAGGTGTTGGTTCTGGGATGCACAAAGCCCAGAACCTGGGCGTGCAGAGTCTGGCCCTGGAGCTTGTAGGGGCACCTGGCCGATCCATATACCTCATCTCCCAGCAGTGGATGGTGTACACTCGCCATATGGACCCTGATCTGGTGTGTCCTTCCGGTCTCGAGCTGGCATTCTATATACGTAAATTGGCGGAATCTCCAGTACCCTATAGTGGGTGACGGCATCTTTTCCGTTCTTATCATTCACAGCCATTTTCTTTCTCGCAGTGGGGTGACGGCCAATGGGAGCATCGACGATTCCCTCTTCCTGATTTATTATCCCATGCACAATTGCTCTGTACTTTCTGGTGATAGAGTGCACCTTGAGCTGATCTGCTATGGCGTTGTGAGTAAAGTCATTTTTGCATACCAGCAGAGACCCTGTGGTATCCATATCTATCCTGTGTACAATTCCGGGCCTTAGTATTCCGTTGATCCCGGAGAGATTTCCCGCGCAGTGATACATCAGAGCATTAACCAGAGTATGGCTGTAATGGCCTGCGCTGGGATGTACCACCATTCCCTTGGGTTTATTGACCACTAACAAGTCCTCGTCCTCATAGAGGATGTCCAGCGGTATGTCTTCCGCCAGGATTTCCGGAACCTGGGCCTCTGGAATCTCCACCTGTATTTCCTCTCCCGCCTCCACCCTGCAGCTGGCTTTCACAGGAACTCCATTTACACAAATCCGCCCTTCCTTCAGCAGTTTCTGAAGGTAAGAGCGGGAATAATCTTCCATGATCTCAGACAAGTATCGATCAATGCGTACGCCTGCATGTGTCTCTTCTACATAAAACTTAATGATTTCCATCTGTATCTCCCGGAGTTTTTTTTTTTTTGGACACAAGGAAGGAAAAGTCCTCCTCCTTGTAAAAAACAGCACCAGCAATATCAGGAATACGGCTGAAAGGGTCACATAGATGTCCGCTATGTTAAAGATAGGGAAATCAATGAGCGAAAAGTAAAAGAAATCCACCACAAAACCGTTTGCAATCCGGTCTATCATATTTCCCAGAGCTCCGGCAGACATGGCGATGCAGATCGCCCTGAGAGGAGAATACCGCTTGTCGCCGGGCAAACGGTAAAAACAATACCCAACAATGATCATCACCACCACCACACTGAGCAGAAACAGCCATCTCTGGTTCTGCATCAGTCCAAAAGCGGCTCCTCTGTTTTCCAGATACTGCAGCTCAAACACGCCTCTGATCCAGACAATGGGAGCCTGGTCCTTTAAATTTGTGACTGCCCACCATTTTGTCACCTGATCAAATGCCACCAGCGCTGCGGTCATGACCAGCCCGAATATCACCTGTTTTGCCGATACCTTGCTTTTCTCCATATGCTATCTGTTCTCCTTAGTCATATCTGCATTTAGAAATTCAATGGCCTCCCGGATTTCCTGGTCTGTCACAGACTTGTCAATATAGGCATGGCCAATTCCCTTTAACAAGACAAATTTGATCTGTCCTGCCTCCATCTTTTGTCTGACTTGGTAGCTGCCAGAACAGCCTCTGTGTCAAGCCCTGTGATCGAAATCGGCAGGTCAAATCCCACATTCATATCTCTTATCTCATAGAACTCTGCTTTGGATAGCAATCCTCTCTTATAGGAAATATGGGCAGCAGCCACATAGCCCAGGGCAACACACTGGCCGTGCAGAAGCTGAAAACCCATCCGCCTTTCGATGGCGTGTCCTATGGTATGTCCAAAGTTCAGCAGGGCCCTCTCCCCCCCTTTTCCATGGCATCTTTCTCAACAACAGCTCTCTTTGATCTCACAGCTGCGGAAATCATCCTCTTGAGTGTGGAAACCTCCCTTTCACGTATATCTGACATATGTTCAATGGTCCATTCATAGTAAGCTGCATCCTTGATCAGACCATGCTTCAAAATCTCTCCCATGCCGCAGAAAAACTGTTCGTCGGATAGAGTCTGCAAGGTGCACACATTCATATAGACCAGCTTAGGCTGGTGAAAGGCTCCCACCATGTTTTTATAGCTGTCAAAATCCACCCCGGTCTTTCCGCCAATGCTGCTGTCCACCTGGGAGAGCAGTGTGGTGGGAACCTGACAAAGTCAATGCCTCTGAGATAGGTGGCGGCAGCATAACCCGTCAGATCCCCCACCACGCCTCCGCCCAGAGCGATCAGCATATCTTTTCTCTCGAAGTGCTCCAGAATCAAATGCTCATACAGGTCTCTTACTGTATCCAGGGTCTTGCTGGCTTCCCCAGCCGGAAATACAAATACCGTCACCTTGCTGCAGAGAGGGAGATCAGGTTCTCCATTTCCTCACCATAGAGTTCATGCACACTGCTGTCCGTCACAATACATACTTTGCGGCCGCGCGGCTCTAAAGACGCAAGGCAGTCCGGCAGTTTTTCAAAGGACTCCTCCAGATATATACGGTAAGCCGGTTTCCCGTCTTTTGTCACTGGAATACACATCCGTTCCTGTTCTTTTCCCATTGTTATCTCCTTTATACATATTTCTCACTTTCCACCATACAGCGCCCCTTTTTTGTTCGATAGACAGCCTGTTTGTAGCGGAATTTCCCCAGACCCCTTGCAGATACGATGTCCCCTTCCTTCAGCGTATATCCATTGGAAACCACCAGTTTCCCGTTTACAAAGATCTTTCCCCCTTCGATCAACCCCACCAGGCTGCTCCTGGAAGAATGAAAGGCCAGGGCCAGAATGCTGTCCAGGCGCACAGAGGCCACGCTGCCGGCAATCACTTCTGTCTTTATGGGTACATCAAATTCCTGCAGTTTCCTCTCCCTGCAGACAACCGGAGTGTGGCGGACTCTGGTGAGTTCCTTTGATATAAAATCCTGCATTCTGTCAATGACAAACACATAAGCCCGTTTGTCGTCCACCAGAATATCCCCAGCATATCTCTCTCAATACCCAGATTCAAAAGAGCCCCCAGATAGTCCCTGTGGGTCAAAGCATCCGCAAATTTAATGTTTAAGGGACTGATTTCCAGACATGCAATTGGAAAATCCCACTCATAATAAAGAGCATCAGGAATAAAGGCTGCCGTCTGACGCTCTGCTGCTTCATAACCGCCAAAAGTTTTCCACTGAATATAGGAAAACTTTTGTATCATGCTATGAAAAATATTTAATTCATTCAAATTCATAAAATCTGTAAAGGTTACAATGCCCCTTTTCATGGCACTGTCAGCTAAATCCATCAGCCGCTTCTGAAATAATTCTTCCGACTTTTCCATACGCTTGTCCTAAAAATTGGTGTGAATAGAGGGCACCTCAAAAGCCCCGCTTAAAATCTCCTGAAAATCTCCGGAAACATCCACCGAAGCGGGGGTGATAATAAAGATGTAGCTGCTGATCTTCTGAAGGTTTCCGTTGATAGCGTAACAAGATCCAGAAGAGAAATCAATGATTCTCTGCGCAATATCCAGATCTAGTCCCTCCATATTTAATACAACTGTGCAGTTCGCCAAAAGTGTCTCTGTGATCTCTCTGGCATCCTCCATGGAATGTGGCTTAATCACACAGACCTCCATGCCGCTGCCGCCTGTTTTGCGGGGGACGCATGGGAGATATCTTGCTGCTTGTCTGCTGTTGGGACGTGCTCTGCTTCTGCCTTGGCTTTGGCTGCTGTTTCTGCTGTGGCTTACTCCTGCGGTCCGGCATCTCTTCATAGCCGTAATCATCGTAGTCGTCTTCATCCTCCAGCTTCTTAAACAGGCGCTTTTGGGACGCTCCTCTTCGTAGTCATCTATCTCATCATCCAGGAAATCGTCATCGTCAAATCCGTCGTCGTCATTCAGCTTCATGGCATTCAAAAATTTATCCAAAACTCCCATTGTTATCTCCTATCTATACTACTAAATATTGTATTGTCTTTCACCGAAAATTCCGGTCCCGACTCTTACCATGGTCGCACCCTCCTTGATCGCGGCCTCATAGTCTCCTGTCATACCCATGCTAAGATTACACATATTAACATTATCAATGTTTTTGCTTTTGATGTCAACATATAATTTTCTTAATTTTTCAAAAAAAACGCGGTTTTTCTTCACCATTTTCAACAAAGGGGGCTATCGTCATCAGCCCACACACACGGATATGGGGGAGCCTGAAACCTTCTCAATAAATGGTAGCGCTTCCTCCTCAAAGATTCCATACTTAGACGCTTCCCTGGCAACGTTTACCTCCACAAGAACGGGCATTACCAGGCTGTGCTTCTGAGCCTCCGTATTCACCGTCTCTGCCAGACGTTCGGAATCCACTGAGTGAATCATGGCCGCTTTATCAATGATGTACTTCACTTTATTTCTCTGAAGATGCCCAATCATATGCCATTTAATGTCTCTTGGCAGAAGACCGTATTTATCCTTGAGCTCCTGGGGCTTATTCTCCCCAAAGTCCCGGCTGCCTGCGGGTATGCCTCCTCTATCATGGAGACGGGCTTTGTCTTGCTCACAGAAATCAAAGTGACCTCCTCCCGCTTTCTTCCGCTTTTCCCTGCACGCCTCGCAAATCCTCTCCTCCACTGCCATCAAATTTTCTCTGATCATGGTCTCCTCCTCTAATATACGATATCTTCTACCTGCACTGTGGATGCGTCCAGCACGATGTGGTCATACTGGGACAGTCCAAACGTGGCGCCCTCCTCCACAATACAGTACTCCTCGTTTTCATCAATCACTTTTATCTCCCGAAAACGGCATACCCCTTTGTTTATGTTGTAGACTCCTTCCAGGGATTCAGATTCTGAAACTGTATACTTCTGCACAGAATCCTTTTTGATCACACAGTCTCCCTCGGAAAACAGGCTTACATCCACAAAGAAAGCATCCTCTGTCTCATCATACACAGTCGCTGTAATGTATTTCGTGACAGCGTTCCCTTTCTTGTCATTGCTCTCCCTCAAAAGTCCGATCTCCTTGGGATTCTCCTCGTCATAGGAGGCAAACTCTTTGGGGATTTTATAAAAGCTCTTCTTCACAATCGCTGAATTTGGGATCTTCAATCCGGATTTTCTGTTAAGAATCAATTCTATATCCAAAAACGGTCGGAAGCGTATCGTACCAGAGAATTCTTCATATCCAGTTTGCCGAAGTACGAGTCCCCATTCTGTATAACGCTGAAGTTTGCAGTAAATGTGGTGTCGTCCTTTAAAAAGCGGAATTTGACGGTACTCTTGTCTGCCAGCTCTGTCACCATTTTTTTATTCAGTGGAATGACCAGAGACCAGTTTTCATCTGTGAGCAGTTTATAGAGCGGCTGGCCGCTGGTCACTGTCTTGTTCAGGCGAAGCCCTGTTTTCTGATAGTCCTTCTGGTCAAAGTCACTTGAGGTCACTTCCTCGGCCTGAAGGTTTTCATACCCGTCCGTGGAGTAGACCACGATCCCCTCCTGGGGTGCTGTGCATAGATTCACCAGGGCTGAAGACGTACCCTGCATTTCTTCCAAATTGAGAGCAGCTGGTCACTTGCCATCTCTAAGATGCTACTCTCCATGTCCGCCTTAAACTCATAGACTGCCTGGTAGGATTCCTTGTCAAAATTTGAGGCAAAGGTGGACATGCTTCCCCGGATCTTGGAGAGGGAGGAACTATCCATATCACTGGCATCCCTGAAGAAGCGCTGGCCACTGCCTCCGCCAGCTTCCCGCTCTCATCCACAGAGCAGACATTGTTTCCCTTGCCAACCTTTGTGCCCTCTCTGGCATAGTAGCTCACACTCCCGGACTGGGATGCTGTCACAACCTTCTCCGACTTCACCGCCAGGGCCGTGTAACGGTAGTTTCCCGAAAGAGGCCCTGCCGTCACTTCATACGCAGTGATATGTGTAGACGTCAGATACATGATCAGGCAAACAATCATATACACAAACAGAATCCCAAACATAACGGTACCAATATTGAAAAGTGGGAAGCGTCTATATTTTACAATTTTACTGTTTTTCTTTTTACACTCAAAGCAACTCCTCCTATCGGGATATTTTACCACGTCCGCAGAAATCCTACAACTAGGTTTGCATAAAATCCATACAATTGGAAAAAATAGAGAAAGATCATATAAGGAGGAATAGAATATGGGAACAAAAGGATTAGATTACACTTGTTTAACACTCGTGATCATCGGAGCTGTCAATTGGGGCTTAATCGGTTTCTTTAAATTTGACTTGGTTGCCTTCCTGTTTGGCAATATGAGCTGGATTTCCAGAATCATCTATGCGCTGGTAGGCCTTGCAGGACTGTATATGATCAGCACCTACGGAAGAATCGTCAAGATGGGTGACAACTAAACTCCCAACAAAAGCCAGAGAGCGATCTCTGGCTTTGTTTGTTCAGTATACAGGAAGTCTGCCCGCGGCTGGCTTCCTGTATCTGTGTGCTTTTGTGTATGTATTACAATGAGATAATAACCTTTGACTTTGATGCTTCAGGCAATTCGTTTTCATCCAGGGAAATACTCAATACAAAAAGTAACCCCATAAAGTTCTCCCGCTTTCTCCAACCGGGCTAATGTAGAATCAATATCCTGGTCCTCCAGTTTTGCGATCTTTAGAAAGCTGTCCAAGTACATCTGTTCCAAATCATTGTCCTGAGATAAAATTCCGTACACAAATCCAATAAACTCATCACTGTTTGTAATCGGATACTCACTTGTATTAATCAAACGTACCTTATTATTTAATTCATACATGTGCTTAACGCTCTTGTCTAAGTAAACAATGTTTCCGTGAGCGGATTTGATCTCTGAATTAACCTTATCCAGTAAATGTTTTTTTTTTCCCTTTCCTTTTCTGACTGCGATAATCTCTATCATTGTAATCTCCTCCTTCAGTCTTTGCGACACAAGTATTATATGTACAATTATAGTGTATTATTAGAAAAAACAACTGTTATTTGTTGATTTTAGACAATAATTCATTCATCTCTTCATACAGACTCTCTTTCGTCTCAGATTTCAGAATGACAGTCACAAAAGGATCTCCATATTTGTCTTTACTGTATAGACAGAGACAGGCTCCTGCCTCGCTGGTTGTACCTGTTTTTCCTCCAAAAACTAGGACATCGGAGGGCGGCGTAGCCTCATTGATAAAATAGTGGTTTGTAGACTCCCACATAATACTGGTTTCCTCTCCCTGGGCGTCACTGTATGTGGCATAGTAGGAGTGTTTGCTGATTATATCCTGAAACACTTCATATTTGAGCGCCTCATGAAACATCAGATAGACATCATACGCTGTGGTATAGTGATTCTCATCCTGAAGGCCGTGCGGGTTCATAAAATGCGTGTTTGTAGCCCCTGATTCTCTCAGCTTCCTGGTTCATCATATTCACAAACTCTTCCACTGTTCCGCCAATGTGTACTGCGATGGTCATGGCTGCATCGTTTCCGGAATTGATCATTAAGCCGTAAAGCAGCTGTTTCAAAGTGAGCTGATCCCCGATCTGGATTTCACAGACAGAGGAACCTGTCTCAATATCCTTGCACTCCGGTCCCACAATAATCATCTCATCTAAATTTCCATATTTCAGGGCAACTAAGGTCGTCATAATCTTTGTAAGGCTGGCAGGGTATCTCTTCTCATGCAACCCCTTGGCGTAGATTACCTCTTTGTTCTCCTCATCAAAAATCGCCGCGGAGGCCGCTCCCACATCCAATCCCTCCATGGCAATATCCTCATTGGACACACATAAATCCGAAGCGAAGGAATTTGCCACATTATTCTCCAGGGCAATCTTTCCAATGCCAAAGACAGGATCTGTTTTATCATAGTTTTTCGTCAAAGTCACATTTGGTGTCCTGAAAAATAAGATCCAGACTACTGCACCCAATATGATGACAAGGCACAGAATCAGAACAAGCATCCAGTGCGCTGCTCTCTGCTCTCGTTTTCTGCGGTTGCTTCCCCGCTCATTACTTGTACATCTCACGCCACTCTAAGTCTCCTCGTTCCAGGGATTTGATCAGCAGTTCCGCCGTAGCCAGGTTGGTAGCCAGAGGGATATTGTGCATATCACAGATGCGGAAAATATTTTTCACATCCGGCTCATGTCTCTTCGGCGATAAGGGATCTCTTAAGAAGATCACCAGGTCAATATCATTATTCTCAATCTGGGCAGCCATCTGCTGTACTCCCCCAAATGCCCGGCCAGATATTTGTGTATATTCAAATTTGTCACCTCCTCCACCAAACGCCCTGTGGTGCCGGTGGAATAAAGGGTATGTTTTGTCAAAATCCCCTGTAGGCAATGCAGAAATTCTGCATCAATTTCTTCTTTGCATCATGTGCAACTAAACCAATATTCATACAAGATCCCCTGTCAATATTTTCGTACCTGAAGTCCGATATTCAAAACCACACCGATCCCGATAAAGAAGCTGACCAGTGATGTAATGCCATAGCTCACAAACGGAAGCGTAAGACCAGTATTTGGCAGCAACCCTGTGGCCACGCAGATATTCATAAAGCATTGGAAAAAGATCTGAGCCGCCAATCCGCAGCATATCAGTGACCCCGACAGATCCCGGGCCTTTTTTCCCATGCGCACACATTCCACAGCAATCACCAGTTCCAGAATAATGATTATACAGCATCCCAGAAATCCCAATTCCTCCCCTGCCACAGCGAAAATGAAATCCGTCTGCGGCTCTGCAATAAAGTTGCCGTTTTTAACGGAGGAAACAATGTTATTGTTCAGACCCTTGCCGTAGAGCTGCCCTGAGCCTATGGCGATGATTGAGTTTTGCTGCTGATAAGCCTCTGTGGCATATTCTGTAGGCTTTAGCCAGGCTAAGATTCTGTCCAACTGATAATCTTCCAGCAATGTCTGTCCCGGCTGCAGGATAATACTGAAAAAGATCACCACTGCCGGTATCGCTACAACAATAATACCACCTATTATTTTATAACTCAAGCCTGCAATAAAAAATCATTGCACAAAATACAAGAGCAATCGCAATTGTCGTGGACAAATCCGGCTGGGATTCAATAAATACCAGGGGAAGTCCAAGGCAGACCAGAGATAACAGAATAATTCTGATTTTACTGATCTTCTCTTCGTATTTTGAAAAGAGCTTTTGCAAAGAACATAATCAGGATAATTTTCATCACATCCGAGGGCTGAAACTGGAAAAACCCCAGGTCAATCCACCTGGTTGCCCCGTTGACATTCTTTCCCACCACTGGCACAAGGGCCAGCATGGCAATTCCCGCTACATCGAAGATCCAATAGAAATTCAAAAGCCAGGAATAGTCAATCAGAGAGACAATGACCATAGCCGCGATTCCAAGGCCCAGACCTACCAACTGCTTGAGCTGGAAAGAACTGTTGGCGCTTCCGATTACCATGATCCCCAGTATAGACAGAGCCACTATCCAGATAATCAGTCTGAAATTATAATCCTTTAATTTGTATTGTTTTAACATTCTTTACACCTTGCCCTACTTCTGTTGTAATATCTAAACGCACTTTGACATCTACTTTATCTAATTCCAGGTATTTCGCAAGGACACGCCTGATGTCCCGTTTTATCTGCATCGTCATCTCCGGGGTGCAGCCGAGCCGGTCTGACAAGACAACGGTCTTGAGCCGTTCTCTGGCAATACTTCCAGAATTTTTGTTCAGAAATACACGGAATCTTTTCAAACTGCCATCCCTCTCAATTTTTTCTTGAATAATCCGGTTACCCGGTGAAACAGTGAATTGGACCTCTGAAAATCCATCAGCGGTACGGCCTCGCCGGTAAGCCTTCGGCAGATATTAAAATAAGCCTGTCCAGCCATTGAGCTGTCTCCCTGCCAGAGGCTCGCCCTGGTTGGTGGAGATTACCACACTCTCATCATCGGGCACTGCCCCAATGAGATTGACAGCCAGGATGTCTACCACATCCTCCACGGACATCATATCTCCCCTGCGCACCATGTCCATGCGCAGACGGTTGATCAAAAGCTCTATCTTTTTAATATCATTGGCCTCAAAAGCCCGATGATGCGGTCCGCATCCCGGATAGCGGAAACCTCCGGGGTAGTCACCACAATGGCTCTATCTGCTCCGGCGATGGCATTCCGAAATCCCTGCTCAATTCCTGCCGGACAGTCCAGGATAATATAGTCGAAAAAAATTCACGCAGCTCCTCCGTCAGCTTGATCATCTGCTCCGGTGTCACTGCTGTCTTGTCCCTGGTCTGGGCTGAGGGCAGCAGATACAGATTGGGATACCTCTTATCCTTGATCAGCGCCTGCTTTCTGCGACAGTTTCCCTCAACTACATCCACCAGATTGTAAACAATCCGATTCTCCAGCCCCATCACCACATCCAAGTTTCGCAGTCCGATATCTGTGTCAATCAGCACCACTTTTTTATTCAGCTGTGCCAGTCCTGTTCCCCAAGTTGGCGGTGGCAGTGGTTTTTCCCACGCCTCCCTTTCCCGATGTGACTACAATTACTTCACTCATTCTACCTGTCCTCCTGTATCATTCCCTATTGGCCATCTGCCTTCTTATCCTGTGTTTCTTCGCCCTCCATGGAAATGTCATGATAGGTATCCTGTGAAATCGGTTTGACATAAATATGATCATCCTTCACATATGCGATCTTGGGATCAATGCTGTACTCCCCGGTATCCACACGCTTGGTAATTGCACTTCTGGCAATTTTATCGGCAATCCGTACCTGCAGTGGTTTCATCACCAGCGCAGCTACGAAACAGTTTCTGTCTCCAGTGGCTCCTGCATATACATTCCCCCTGCAGGAACCCAGCACTACAATATTTCCCTTTGAGACCACATTGGCCCCTGGGTTTACATCTCCCAGAATCACAACGCTTGTCTCCGTCTCCAGTACCTGACCTGCCCTCAGGGTCCCACGGTAAAACTGGCCGTCTCTGGCCTGCTCCTCCTCCATGGCCAGCTCCACAGCCTGGCGGTAGTACTCTTCATGGTCCTTGGCCTCATCCACAATACACAGTATATGGATACCTGAACTGTTCACAATGGTCTGAACCACTTCTTTTTTCCTGTTGTTTTGTCAGTATCCTACCCCGGAAGCTCACAGCCATCTTGGCGTTCTTGAAGAAATTTGCAGATTCCTTAAACTTGTCCGCAATGTCCAGCAGCAGTTCCTGGAAGGGTAGTTTATCATCCAGTATCACAATAAGCCCATACTTATTGCTTTTTGATAATAACTGAGTTTTTGGTTCATATTGCCTCCAGTGGGCCCCTAACAGGGCCCGTAAATTTTAGTCTGTTACCGTGTTTCCGCCCTCCACTACCACTGCGTTTCCGCTGATAATCTCAGCTTCGTTCTGCAGGTCAAAGCGGTATTTCACTATATCTCTTGCCACAGAGGCCGCATTTTTTGGAGGAATATCCGTTTGTGATGCGGACCGCGATAGACATTTCCGGATTTTCATAGGGTGCATACCCTACGAACAGTGCATGATTGGCCCGGTCTGTCTGCTCCTGGGCCGTACCCGTTTTACCCGCCATCTGGAACCTGTACGTGGTGCTCATATCCTTGAGGACAGAGTTGTTGTTGGCCACAGCGGCCATACCCTGATGGATGGTGTCCCAGAGGTCTGAGGGAAGCTCAAGCTGGTTGTGAACCACCGGCTCCGGCTGGTCCAGAGTGTTTCCCTGGGAGTCTGTGATCCGGTCCAGCAACGTCAGGTCAAAGCACGTCCCCCGTTCGCTATGGTGTTCACATACCTGGCCAGCTGTGTGGTGGTAAAGGTGTGGTCAGACTGTCCCATTGCAAAACGGGCCGGGTCCTTGGTGGCGATATGGGGAGCCGTCTCGCTGATCTCAATGCCTGAGGTGGCATCAAATCCGTACATATCCGCATATTTTGTGAGCCGTTCCACACCCTGGGAATCGCTGAAGTCTTCCTCGCCCTCCCCGGTTTTTCCCAGCAGATACCCTACTGTGTTAAAGTAGAAGTTGCAGGATTCTTTAATAGCATTCACCATTGAAAGAGGACCGTGCTGTCCCCCGGCAGTATCTGAGTGAATCCAGCAGTTTATGGGCGGGTCTGCCAGCTCAAACTTACCCACGCAGTTTACTGTGTCGTAGATACTGATAACCCCTTCCTCCACTCCCGCGGTGGCTGTCACCATCTTAAAGGTGGAACCAGGAGCAGTTACCTCCTGGGTGGCTTTATTGTAGAACGGACTCGATTTGTCCTGATTCAGCTTTGTGTAATAATCGGAGTCCATATCATTGGCCAGCCGGTTGTTGTCATATCCGGGATAGGTCACACAGGCCAGAACATCCCCGCTGTCAGGGTCTGTGATGACCACAGAACCGGTACACGGCTCCAGGGCCAGCTGCGCGGGTGTGATCTCCAGGGTGTAAATCTTTGAGCGGATAAAGTCATAGGCGCTGACCCCTCCTGAGGAGAGCTGATTGTAGTCCTCCTCGTTCATCTCCAAAAACTCCCTGGTCAAAGAGCAGCAGGCACACCTCTGCCCCGCTGATAGTCTCATTTTTGAATCATATATTTGTATACCTGACGGCTAAAGCTGTCATCCTGGGTCAGATACTCAGCGATATAATCCGCAAGGGCGCCCATGATCTCCCTGGTGTCCAGATACTTGGTATCCAGTTCAATCTTACTCACATCCAGCCATCCCTTAGAGATTGCGTAGGTGAGATATTCCTGCATACTGATGGATTCATCTGTCGTCCACGCCTTATAGGTGGCGTCTGATTTGTCGATGGCGTCTTCATTCAAAAAATCCCGGTTGCAGTGATCAGCATATTATTGACAATGTACGATTGATATGCCTTCCACTCATCCCCCTCAAGATCCTTGTAGGCTACAGGGTTGTCGGTAGTCAGCATGTCTTTGATCTCGGCAAATACCGCTTCCTCTTTTGCAAGGAAGGACTGGTAAACCCGCTTTTCATTGTCGCTGGCCTCATCGGAAGCCAGATGCTTGGCATCCAGCACATTGTTTTCAAACAGAGCGTAATATACGTCGTATACAGGAATCTTTATCTCATCCGATGAATTGATCCATTCTTTGTTAAACTCTTTTTCATCAATCATATTGGAATAGACGATTCCAGCAATATACTGCTCCAGAATCTTGTAGGAGGCCATCTGAAGATCCCTGTCAATGGTCAGATAGATATCCTTCCCCCGCCTGAGGGGCTACCTCAGAATCCTTGCGCAGCACCTTTCCCAGGTTGTCCACGTAGAGGGTTTCCGAGCCGTCCACACCCTGGAGCTCATTCTCAAAGGTCTGTTCCAGGCCGGATTTTCCTACAATATCATTGTTGTCATACTCTGAACCGCTTTTATTGAGTTCAGCCAGCTCTTCCTGGGAGATTTGACCCGTATAGCCCAAAATGGGGGCAAAATAAATGCTGTCATCGTAAACGCGGATGGAATCCTCCACCACATCCACGCCTGGGTACACGTCCTTGTTCTCCATTATGATGGCGACAGTCTCCTCATTTACATCCTTGGCCAGGGTGGTGGTCATATATTTCTGGTAACTGTTTGCAGCCACCTTGCTTCGCATGATCACCAGCTTTAAGATGGTTTCTTTGTCCATCTCGGACTGGCTGGGAAGCCCTTTACTTGCCAGTTCCTCCTCCGTGTAGTCGGGATTTAAGATTCCATACCACTCTTTGCTGCACAGGTCTTCAATCATTTTCTCGGCAGTGGCGTTTCTCTCCTCATCCTTTAAGTCCTCCACATAGGCCTGACCGTAGATATCCGCCTTGAAGCGCAGAAGATTGACGCCCTCTCTCGTAAAGGAATAGTTACCGCTGCTATCAAGAGTAATCCCGAAATCCGTAAGTATACTGTTTCCGTTGTCTTCAATCACCCGCAGCAGACCGTACATACTGCTGTTCAGCTCCAGATTTCTATCACGCATAGTGCCGTAGGATGCGCTGTCCTCAAAGGTCACGGAATAAGCCAGCTTATTGTAAGCCAGGGCTTTCCCATTCCGGTCATAGATCTCGCCTCTGGTGCTTTTGATCGTGCGCTCCTTTTTATACTCATGGTAAAGTTTGTCAGATAGTCCTCTCCATTAATAATCTGGAGATTGAAAAGCTTTTTGAATCAGTATAAACGCAAGTATCGCAAAGACTGCAATAAGGATGAACATTCTGGACTGGGCGGCTTTTTGAAGTTTCTCTTTGATGTATTTAAACAAAGCTATCAACACTCCTTTTGTTCTGCTTTCTCGAGTTTACGGTTTAGTTTGTATAACAGCCTGTAACACAGCATGGTGAGTATCATTGTGTATATGACTTCAGGTATAATGATGCGTTTCAGGTAAAAGAAAAAGTCGATTCTCCCCGCAGCAGAAACTGAAACACATACGTAAGGATACTGCATGCCAGATTGCTGGCGGCAATCAATAGAATCGGCATTTTATATCATCATCATAAAAGATGTGATAGCAGAATCCGTTCACATACCCAACATACGTGTATAGAAGCGTATAAAATCCCAAAACATTTCCAAAGAACAGATCTATCAGAAGACCTCCGAAAAATCCTACAAACATTCCCTCCTTCTTCCCCGCATAAGTGCAAAGGATACCGTGAGTATGAGAAGGCAGTTGGGGGCTATGGAGGCTATGGAAATGGCAGGCATAACGGTGCTTTGCAGTAGAAAGCACAGAAGCACCAGTATGATCATGACAATTCTTCGTTTCATGGTTTCCTCCTTATCTTTTCTCCTCTTCTCTTCCCTCTCCCCTATTCCTGGCCCTCCGGCGCACTCTCCGTCTGGGTCTCTGTCTCTGATTCACTTGGCTGATTATTCCCAGTCTCAGTCTCCACGGACATCTCTGTTTCCGTTTCTGCCTGGGAATCCAGGGATTTTTGGGCATCGTCAATCTCTTTTAACTGTTTAATCACCAGCACCTCATGGAGATGTCGGAAATCGACCACGGGTGTAACTGTCCCTGACTTTGTCAGATTGTTGGAATCCATCCCGATTTCGTTGATATATCCAATCAAAATACCCGGTAAAAACCGGTTGCTGACATCAGAGGTGACAACCTTGTCGCCAACAGTTACCTTGTCATCCGCGTCCGTCAGTTTTACCAGGCTGATCTTTCCTTCATCGATCAGTTCAAGATTTCCCGCAATAATACAGTTGTCGGAGGTGGATGTGACGGTAGCGCTCACATTGCTGTAATCATCTATGATCGCGCGGACGGTCGCCCATTTGGGCCCCACCTCTGTCACAATTCCCACAAGGCCGCCTCCGGCAATCACATTGTTATTTACCATGACGCCGTCATTGGACCCCTTGTCAATGGTGAAGACGTTATACCAGTTTCCCGTATCCTTGGCTATGATTCTGGCGCCGACTTTTTCGTAATCATCATACTGCTGATCCAGATCATACAGCTCCCGAAGCCTGTCCAGTTCCTCCTTGTCCTGCAGCAGTTGACTGTTCTGCGCAGTGAGTTCATCCACCTCACTCTGGAGCTGTCTGTTTTCCTCCACCAGATTTGTGGAGCTCTGGAAAAAAGGCGCCCTTATCGGCAATCCAGTTCCCCACAGTATTCATTCCATTCTGTATGGGAGTAATCACATATCCCGCCACATAACTCAAAGGGCCTGAGGAGGTGTCTGTGACAAAAGACAGTACAATTAACACTGCACACAGGAGTGTAATCAGTACCAGTATATATTTACTTTTCATGGAATCGTTAAATTTCTTTTTCATGAGAATTCCTCTTTTATAATGTAGTTCCTGTAAAATCTTTTACGGAGAACGTCAGCTTTCAAGCTCCGGGCGGTTGATAATCTGTACCAAACCTCTCATAGTTGAATTGACAGGGTCCGGCACATTGTATGTGATAATCTCCAGACACCGGCCTATATACTCCGCAAGACCCGGGATCTGTGACACACCCCCACTTAAATACACCCCATTCTTCTGTATATCAGCCATCAGCTGGGGAGGCGTTCTCTCCAGGGTGGCTCTTACCGCGCCTGCAATGGTACGTATGGTATCCCCTATACATTCATGGACATCCTCTGAGGATATCACTTCTGCCACCGGGAGTCCTGTCACAGCATGGATTCCAAATATCCTCAACTTCTTAGACTGCCCACGCATTACATAAGCCAGATTGTTTTTGAGAAATTCAGAGGTCTTGGAACCAATGTTCAAGTCATAGCGCCTCCGGACCATGCTGCGGATCTCCTCATCCAATTGGTTACCGCCCGTCTCCAGACGGCGGCCTATAATAATCTTCCGTCAGATACCACACTGATATCCGTGGTAGACGCACCGATATTAACCACCATATTTCCCATGGGGTGCAACACCGGCATACCAATTCCAATGGCATCTGCCATGCCGTTCTCAATCAGGGCCACTCTTTTTTGGCCTTGATATTTCCGGTCAGGAGCTGGTAGTAAGCCATCTTTTCCAGCTCCGTAATATCCACAGGAACTGTCATCACCACATCCGGATGCTTAGACAAAAAAGTAGAAAACCGTTTCAACAGTCGCGTCAACACGATTTCCAGATTTTTCACATCTGCTATGGAGCCATGCTGCATGGGGCTGCCAGCCTCCACATTTGCCGGAGCTTTTTCATAGATCTCATAAGCCTTCTGCCCAATAGCAATGACATTTACCTGATTGCGGATGGCAATCATATTTCTCTCGCAAACATATAGTTTTTCGTTTTTATCGCAAATCTTAATCGTATCTGTACCTAGATCGATTCCGCATATTCGTCGAAACAGCATACGGCATCTCCTTTAACTGTCTAAAATCCCACTCTCCCGAAAGCTTACATATTTTCGGTCCCCGATAACGATATGGTCCAACAATTCTATTCCCAGCATCTGCCCTGCCTTTTGAATCCGCTTAGTCAGATTTAGATCATCCCTGCTCGGGGAGGGGTCTCCGCTGGGATGATTGTGAACCAACACAATGGACACTGCATGAAAATGCAATGCCTCTAAAAAGATTTCTCTTGGAGATACCAGGGCGGCGTTTACCGTCCCCTTGGAGACAGCCACCTCGCCCACCATCTTATTTCTGGTGTCCAGCATCATTACCTGCATCTCTTCCTGCCCGCTGTGCCGGAAGTCTTCCATATAATAGGAAGCTATTGTTTCAGGATCCCGGAATTGAAGCCCGTTTTTCGCAGTCTGTTTTGCCAGACGTCTGGAGAGTTCAGAATACACTTAATCTGAATCGCCTTAACCTTGCCTACTCCGTGAATCTGCATCAGATCCAAAATGCTGACCCGGTACAGACCCAATAGCCCCTGCTCTCCCGGCGCTGTTTTTTAAAATCTCCCTAGACAGCCCCAGGGCTGTCATGCCCGTGGAACCCGTGCGCAGAATCACTGCCAGAAGCTCCGTATCCGTCAACATTTGAGGCCCCTGCTCCAGACATTTCTCATAGGGTTTCTCCGAGACAGGCAGTTCCTTCATTGTTTTATTTTCATTCATACTCGTATACTGCTCTCTCCCAAACCGAAAATGCAATACACGCCTTCAACATTTGCATACGGTCTGTACGGTAAAGCACAGTCCCGCTGAATTGTTGCAATAATTTTTGATTTTATCATACATTAATAATAATGTATACACCCTTAGTCTTAAATGTTGTTAAGGTTACTCTTGCTGGTCAACCGTTCAGACGGGGTAGCACGATCTTCCGCCTATAGGAAACAGCTTCCTCCGGCGCAGGGCTATGCTTCATGGACAATTGGCGTGCGTTTTTAATGAAGGTGAAATCCTCTGCTTACGGAAACTTAGGGACGAAGGAGCTCCTGAGTCCCTTAGTTGTAGTTAGCAGATAGTTCATCGGAATGCTGCACGCGTCCACGAAGCATTGCCCTGCGCCGGAGGATGCGTCCGCCTCAGCCTCTAACAAATCTGCCCCATCTGAACGGTTACTCTTACTGTTTTTTACACAAGCGTTCTATTAGAATAGCGCTGTATAATAGCCTCGGCCACCTTCAGGCCATCCATAGCTGCTGAGGTGATCCCTCCTGCATATCCGGCCCCTTCACCGCATGGATAGAGTCCCTGGATGCTGCTCTCAAAATTTTTTCCGCGCTCAATACGTACTGGGGAAGAGGTTCTGCTCTCCACCCCGGACAGCACCGCGTCGGGCCGGTCAAACCCCTTGATCAACTGCCCGCATTCCAGAATACCCTGCCGCAATGCCTCGTACAGCGGCAGCGGCAGGCAGCCGTGCAGGCCGGTCAGGGAGTATCCGCCCAGGATACATGGCTCTACCTCTCCAACCTCTGTTGTGATTCTTTTTGCACAGAAGTCCCCCAGCAGTTGGACAGGAACCTTTCCCTTGCCGGCCAGATAAGCCTTTTCCTCCAGCTCTCTTTGAAACTGTACTCCCGCCAGAGCGTGGGTCCCGCTGTAGTCCTCCGGCGTCACGGTCACTACCATTGCGCTGTTTGCATTGCGCCCTTCCCGACTGTGATAGCTCATGCCGTTGACCGCAGTCCGTCCTCTTTCCGAGGAGGCGTTCACCACGTATCCTCCTGGACACATGCAGAAAAGAGTACACGCCTCTCCCAAGTGCAGTCTGCCTGGTCAGCTTGTAGTCCGCAACAGGAAGGTCTCCGGAGCGCTCCCTGCCGTACTGGGAAAAATCAATCATGCTCTGGGGATGTTCAATGCGCAGCCCAACGGCAAAGGATTTTGGTTTCAAACACAAGCGCTTGCACTCCAGCATCTCAAACGTATCCCTGGCGCTGTGTCCAATCGCGAGTACCAGAATTTGGCATTCCAGCGCTTCCTGTGATTGATTTGAAGGGATACCACACGGCCTTTCTCAATCTGAATATCTGTCACCTGGCTTAAAAATCGGACCTCGCCGCCCAGAGAGCAGATCTGTGTACGCATATTCTGAACCACCTGGCGCAGGATGTCTGTGCCAATATGGGGCTTATTAAGCCACAGGATCTCTTCCGGGGCCCCTGCTTCTACAAAGCACTCCAAAACATAACGGTTTCTCCCGGCAGGGTCCTTGACCCCTGTATTTAGCTTCCGTCGGAAAAAGTGCCCGCTCCTCCTTCCCCAAACTGCACGTTGGAACGCTCATCCAGCTCTCCTGTGTTCCAGAAATGCTCCACCTTTCTCTGTCTCTCCTGCACTTCGTCTCCCCCTGCTCCAGAAGAATAGGACAGTATCCGGCCCTGGCCAGCAGAAGTCCGCAAAAAAGTCCCGCAGGTCCTGTGCCTACAATCACCGGCCGACTATGCAGCTTGTCCCTGCCGCTTTGGGGATCTGGTATTCTTTTTTCGGACCTGGCAGATGTCCTGGCTCTTTCTGCGTTTTAGCAGCTTCTCCTCCTGCCTTACCTCAGCATCCACTGAATAAACATACCGGATGTCCGGTTTCTTTCTGGCATCTGTGGACCTTCTTGCGATTTTGTAGGACACCAGATCTTCTCTCTCTATACTTAAAGCTTTTAAAATAGCTTCCTCCAGCTCTCTCTCGCTGTGCGCAGAGTTCAGCTTTAACTGTTGTATGCGAATCATAGTTCCTCCGTCTATTCTAAAGCAGAACGTTCCAAAAGCATTCCGCCGTTTTACCGCGCAGCTTCCCTCCCTGCGACCCAGCCGCTTGACCAGGCCCACTGCAGGTTGTAGCCGCCGCAGATTCCGTCCACATCCAGAAGTTCTCCCGCCAAAAACAAGCCGGGAGCCCTTCTGGACTCCAGGGTGGCAGCACGCACCTGCTCAGTGGCCACACCGCCTGCACATACCTGAGCCATTTCAAAGGATTTAAAGCCCGTCACGTTTAGGGTCAGATCCTTTGCTGCCAAAACCACTTCTTCTATTTCAAGCTCCGAAAGCTTTTCACCCGGCTTCTTCCCCCAGAGACCGCATCAGCGCCTGCACTGCCTTTTTTCTGCAAAACGCCTGTGAGTAGCTCTTCCGCAGTACCGATGCCCAAATGTTCCTGCTTCTGCTTCAGGAAACAGACTGCCTGCTGTAACGTAAGCTCAGGAAGCAGGTCCACATGCAGCTTTACAGGAATTTTCTTTCTGATGGCGTCCACTGCATACCGGCTCAGCTGAAAAACCACAATCCCGGAGACCCGTATCCGTCCACTGCAACTCGCCGCCTCACGGGCACAGACTTCCCCTCCGCTTTCCAACTGCAGATGCACCTGGCTTCTGGTACCGGACATCATCTGTACTGTTCTGTCGGCTACCTTTAGAGGAACCAGAGCCGGTATTACCGTTCGTATGCTGTGGCCCACGCTTTTGGCCAGTTCATAGCCGCTGCCATCTGAGCCGGTCTGCGGAGCAGCCTGTCCGCCTGCGCACAGAACTACACTGTCACAGGAATATTTCCAGGTTCTGGTCCGCACCAGCCATTCCTCCCCTGTGCGTTCCAGCGCGGTCACTTCCTCCCGGCACTTCAGCTTTACTTTAAGCCTGCGTATTTCCAGAAGAAGGGTATCAGCCACTGCCACAGCCTGATCCGTGTAGGGATATACATACCCCCCTCTATCCCTTTGTGAGCAGTCCCAGGCTGTGAAAAAGTGCAATTGTCTTATCCACTGGAAGCTGGTCAATCACCTGCTGTATAAAATAACTGCCCGCTCCCCGAAAACTGCCTGCATCCATCTTTTGCATATTTGTCATATTGCATCTGCCGTTCCCTGTGATCAGCAGTTTTTTCCCGGCTTTTCCATCTTTTCCAGCAGAGTAACCGCTGCCCCTCCCTGGCTGCCGCGATGGCTGCCATGAGACCGACGCCCCTGCTCCTATCACTACTACTCTTTTCACGGACACCTCCTGATATTCTCTATTCCTTCGGAAGGACTGCCACCTTTTGTCCACCAGCTTCTGGAGGGACTTTAAGATACCCAGCTTGGCATGGGGCCAGGTAAGTCCTCCCTGAAAATAGACAGCATAGGGGGCTTGATGGGCCCGTCTGCACTGAGCTCTATGGATGAGCCCTGCACAAAAGCGCCTGCCGCCATGATAACATCGCTGTCGTATCCCGGCATCGCCCACGGTTCCGGAGTCACATAGCTGTCCACTGGCGCAGCCGCCTGGATACCCTCACAGAAAGCGGTCACCCCATCCGGGGTTCCAAATTCCACAGCCTGGATAATGTCATGGCGGCTCTCCTTCCCGTCCGGAACCACCTTAAATCCCAGACTTTCATATATGTTTGCCGCAAAGACGGCTCCCTTTAAGGCTGCGGCCACCACAGTGGGAGCCAGGAAAGCCCTGATAAAAGCTCTGCAGAACTCCCAGGGAGGCACCCACCTCTTTTCCCAGTCCCGGGAGGTCAGCCGGTAGGCAGCATTTTCTACACACTCCCTTGTTCCCGCAATATATCCTCCTATGGGGGCGAGACCTCCACCGGGATTCTTTATCAGAGAGCCCACCACCATGTCGGCCCCCACATCGGAGGGCTCCTGTCTCTCCACAAATTCCCCGTAGCAGTTGTCCACCATACAAATCAGACGATTATCCAGCTGCTTAACAAAGGTGACCGCCTCCCCGATCTGTCCCACAGAGAGAGTTGGTCTGGTCTGATACCCTTTTGAGCGCTGAATCGCAACCATCCTGGTCCTCTCATTGACCGCCCTCTTATCTTTTCATAGTCAAAGCTCCTGTCCGGCATCAGATCCACCTGACGGTAAGTGATTCCGTATTCCGCCAGAGATCCCCTGGAAGGACGGATGCCGATAACCTCCTCCAAGGTATCATATGGCTTGCCGGAGATGGAGAGCAGTTCATCCCCAGGCCTTAAATTGGACATAAGGGCCAGGGCCAGGGCGTGTGTTCCGCAGGTGATTTGCGGACGAACCAGAGCCGCCTCCGTGTGAAAGGCCGCTGCATAGACCTCCTCCAGTGTATCCCTGCCGAGATCATTGTAACCGTAGCCGCTGGTCCCATTCAGGCACTCCGCGCTCACCCTGCCTTTCTGCATGGCATGGATTACCTTGAGCTGGTTATACTCTGCTATGGCATCAATCTGCGCAAAGCGTTCCTGTAAAGTTTCCTCAATTCTTCTTCCATAGCGGCAAACCTGGGAACTGATCCCCAGGTCCTGAAACATTGCTTCCATTTCTAAAGTCTCCATCCTATCTCTAAGCCGGAGTAATCCCTGTCTCCTTCAGGATTTCCAGCATCCTTTCTAATATAGATTGATTTTCATAGCCGTACCTGGATTTGTCAATCCAGTATACCTCTCTCTCTCTTAAACCAGGTCAGCTGACGTTTTGCAAAGTGTCTGGTGTCCCGCTTTTAAGATGTAAATTGCCTCTTCCAGGCCATATTCCCCATCCAGATACCCCAGAATTTCTTTGTAGCCCAAGCCCTGCATGGAAACCATCTGACGGGTATAGCCCCGGTTACGAAGAGAGCGAACCTCATCTAAAAGGCCGTCCTCCATCATCTGATCCACCCTCCCATTGATTCTCTCATACAAGCGCTCTCTTTTTATCCGTCAGCACGAAGTAGGCAAACCGATAGGGAGATTCCTTTGCCTCTCCCTCTCATTGTGAGCGGAAATGGGTTCTCCTGTTTCTTTATAGTATTCCAGCGCCCGGATAACCCTCTTTACATTGTTTGCGTGGATCTGTCCCGCGGAGACAGCGTCTATCTTCTCCAGCATCCTGTGCAGATAATCGTTTCCTTCTTCCTGGCCAGTCCCTCCAGCTCCCGACGGTACCGGTCATCGCTCCCGTTTTCTGTAAAATCAATATCATAGAGGACTGCCTGAATATAAAACCCGGTTCCCCCCACCAGGATCGGAATTTTTCCACGCTCGTAAATTTCCTGGATACAGCCCTTGACCATTTCCTGAAACTTTACCACATGAAATTCATCATCCGGCTTCAGCACATTGATCATGTGGTGAGGGACCCCCTGCATCTCTTCCGGGGTAATCTTTTGCGGAACCAATATCCATGTACTGATAGACCTGCATGGAATCCGCAGAGATGATCTCCGCGCCAACCCGCTTGGCCAATTCAATGGACAGCTCCGTTTTCCTACAGCTGTAGGTCCTGTCAGAATAATTAAAGGTTTTTTCATAACTTCACCTGTTTTTTCCAGCCGGTCTATACGTTACTGTTCACAGTAACGTCTACACAATACGTTTGAATTTTTTCTCCAGCTCATATTTTGTCATTGATATAATCGTAGGTCTTCCATGGGGACAATTATATGGATTTTTTTCAGACTCATCAGCTCATCAATCAGTGCCTGGGCCTCCTTAAAAGACATTTTGTGGTTGCCTTTCACTGCTGCCTTGCAGGACATGGAAGCAATCTTTTCATTGATCATCTCCGCGCTGGCACGCCCTGTCTGCTCAGCCAGTCCGTCCAGCATTTCAGAAAAACCTCCCTCTCGGCAAGACCGAACAGATTGGCGGGCACCGCACGAATAGAGTACTCTTTTCCGCCAAAGTGCTCAATCTCATAGCCAATTTGGGTGAAATTTTCCATATACTGAGCCAGCAGCTCTTCCTCCTGAAGGCTCAAGCTTAAGATCAGAGGCGGACTGATCTGTTGGGAGGTAAATTCTTTTTCTCAAGTCGCCATGGTCCGCTCATAGAGCACTTTCTCGTGGGCTGCATGCTGATCGATAATGTACAACTTCTCCTGAAACTCTACCAGCCAGTAAGTGTCAAATACCTGCCCGATTATGCGGTGCTCTTTTTTACATTTTCTTTTGAGAGCAATTTATCCTCAAATAACTCTATCTGCTGGGGCGGGAGTTTACTATCCTCTGTATTTTTCCGGCTCTCAGGATTCTTTTACCGGCTCCGCGTGATACCTGGCCTTCTTCCCCTGCCCTGTCACAGGGTGGTTTTTCTCTGCGCTGCTTTTCCAGCAGTCTATGCTCAAAAGGGCTCCGGTATCGGCGCCGTCACTTGTTTCATGGGCGGAATCTCTGGGCTGTGCTTTTCAGAGGCCACCGTTACCTGGGGAATCAGCTCCTGCCTGGTAAGCCCCTCCCTCACGGTATCGCATACCAGCTGGAAGATCTGCTGATTATCCGCAAACCGCAGCTCCATTTTTGTTGGATGCACATTGATGTCTAGAAGTTTTCCGTCTATGGTAAAATGCAGGGCCGTAAAGGGGTATTTATGCTGCATCATAAAGGTGCGGTAGGCCTCCTCAATGGCCTTAGACAGGATGCTGCTGCGGATATACCTACCATTGATAAAGTAGTTCTCATAGTTCCGGTTTCCTCTTGATATTACAGGTTTTCCTATAAAGCCCCGGATCGTCACATCCTTAATACTGGTGTCGATCTCTACCAGATTGGCCGCAATCTCCCTCCCATAGATTCCATAGATGATATCCTTCAGATTTGTATTGCCTGAGGTATGAAGACGGGTCTGGTTATTGTTGATAAACTTAAAGGCAATCTCCGGGTGTGAGAGAGCCATGCGCTCCATCAAATCATTGATGTACCCCGCCTCCGTCATTGGAGTTTTTAAGAACTTCTTTCTGGCAGGCGTATTGTAAAAGAGATTGCACACCAAAAAGGTGGTTCCCTCAGGAGCCCCGATCTCCTCCATGCCCTTTTCCATCCCGCCCTCAATCACATAGCGCACTCCGGTCAGGTTCCCGGCTGTTTTCGTAATCAGCTCCACCTGGCAGACGGCCGCTATGCTGGAGAGCGCCTCACCGCGAAATCCCAGGGAGGCCACATTTAAGAGATCCTCCACTCTGGATATCTTGCTGGTGGCGTGGCGCAGAAAAGCCAGGGGAACCTGCTTTGGTGCAATCCTCCCCATTGTCCGTGATACGGATAAAAGTGATTCCACCCTCCTTGATCTCCACGGTGATGGCATTTGCCCCCGCGTCAATGGCATTTTCCACCAGCTCCTTTACCACAGAGGCCGGGCGCTCAATCACCTCCCCTCGCGGCAATCTTATCAATGGTACTTTGATCCAAAACTGCAATCTTATTCATAGCATCACCATCTGTTCTTCAGCTTATTCTGCAAGCGGTATATTGTATTTAAGGCATCAATGGGCGTCAGGGTACTGATCTCAATCTCACTCAGTTCCCTGATAATATCCTCGTCACTCACTGTATCAAACAGAGACATCTGTTCTAAGTCCAGCTGATCGTACTTTTTGGGTTTTTTCGGTTTACTCCTGCTACCTGTCTCAGCTTTGATTTCACTGACCCTCTCTGTAATGTCCGCGTTGCTTAGTTCCTCCGCAAGCTCCCTGGCCCGTTCTATAACAGTGTCCGGGACTCCCGCCAGCTTTGCCACCTGGATACCGTAACTCTTGTCCGCGCCGCCCTTTACGATTTTGCGGAGAAATACAATGTCATCGCCCTTCTCTTTGACGGCGATGCAGTAGTTGTTTACGCTGCTCAGTTTTCCCTCCAGCTCCGTCAGCTCATGGTAATGGGTCGCAAACAGGGTTTTGGCTCCCAGCAGCTTCGGATTGCTGATATGTTCCACTACCGCCCAGGCAATACTTAAACCATCAAATGTACTGGTACCTCTTCCGATTTCATCCAGGATCAGAAGACTGTTGAGGTGGCGTTTCTCAGAATGTTGGCCACCTCTGTCATTTCCACCATGAAGGTACTCTGTCCGGAGGCCAGATCATCGGATGCGCCGACCCTGGTAAAGATCCGGTCAACGAGACCGATCTTTGCGCTGTCCGCAGGCACAAAGCTGCCCAATTGGGCCATGAGCACGATCAGGGCTGTCTGCCGCATATAAGTGGACTTTCCAGCCATATTGGGGCCTGTGATTATGGAGATGCGCCTGTTAGCATTGTCCAGATAGGTATCGTTGGCAATAAACATGTCATTGGTGATCATTTTTCTACCACAGGGTGACGTCCCCCCTTGATGTCAATGAGTCCCTTCTCATTGATCTTGGGGCGCACATACTGGTTGCGCTCCGCCACCACAGACAGGGGCAGGCAAACACGTCAATCTGGGCGATTGCCTTGGCTGTGCGCTGAATGCGCACAACTTCCTTAGCGACCGTATCCCTCACCTGGGAAAACAGGTCGTATTCCAGTGCAAAAAGCTTATCCTCCGCCCCCAGGATAATATCTTCCAGCTCTTTCAGCTCAGGGGTTATGTACCGCTCCGCGTTTGCTAAGGTCTGTTTCCGCGTATAGTGCTCCGGCACCAGGTTTTTGTAGGAGTTTGTCACCTCCAGGTAATAGCCGAATACTTTATTAAACTTGATCTTCAGGTTTTTTGATGCCCGTGGCATTCCTCTCCTGGGCCTCCAGCTCTGCCAGCCACGTTTTCCCCTCTGTCTTGGCGTGGCGCAACCGATCGATCTCCTCGTGGTACCACTCCTTAATGATTCCACCCTCCTTGATTGCAATCGGCGGGTCATCCACTACAGAGGTCTCAATCAGCTGGCACACATCCTCCAGCCCATCCATTTGTTCCTCAATCTGCCCAAGCAATTCTGCAGAAAAAGCTTTTCAGGATAAATTTGATATGGGGCAGCATTGCCAGAGAGCTCTTAAATGCAATCATATCCCTTGGGATTGGCGGATTTGTAGCTGATCTTGCTGATCAAGCGCTCCAGGTCATAGACAGGATTTAAGTATTCCCTTATTTCTTCCCTGGAAATTGCGTTGTTGTTGAGCTCTTCAATGGCGTCCAGCCTTAGGTTAATCTCAGATTTGCTGATCAGGGGCTGCTCAATATAGCTGCGGAGCATCCTGGCCCCCATGGCTGTCTTTGTTTTATCCAGCACCCAAAGCAGGGAACCTCTTTTCTGCTTCTCCCTCAGAGTCTCACATAGCTCCAGGTTTCTCCTGGTGGAGCTGTCAATGATCATGTACTTTCCCGTCACATAGGGTGTCAGAGTGGTCAGGTTGGACATGGATGTCTTCTGCGTTTCCAGAAGGTACTGAAGCATAGCGCCTGCAGCAATCACGCCGCAGTTGTAATCCTCAAGCCCCAGCCCCTTCAGAGCTTCCACATGGAAATGCTCCATAAGAGCCCGTCTACAAAGATCATCATCAAAATACCAGTCATCCAGGAAATAGACTGTGATCCCCAGCCTATTTTGATGTCTTCCTGGTCCACGCCGCTGACCCGGAAGGACTCATTGCAGATGATCTCCGCTGGAGCGAACTTTGTGATCTCGTCCATCAACTTCCGGTCTGTCTCAATCTCCGTCACAAAATAATCGCCGGTGGTGATATCCGCAATGGATACGCCGTAGCGGTCTGCCAGATACACGATGCACATAATATAGTTATTCCGTGTCTCATCCAGCGCCTGGGTGCTCAAGTTTGTTCCTGGTGTGACAATGCGGATGACTTCCTCTTTACCAGCCCTTTAGCCTGCTTAGGATCCTCCACCTGCTCACAGATCGCCACCTTGTACCCTTTGGAGACCAGCTTGTTCAAATAGACATCCACCGCGTGGTAAGGGATGCCGCACATCGGTGCCCGCTCTTCCAGACCGCAGTCCTTTCCCGTCAGTGTGATCTCCAGTTCCCTTGAGGCAGTCAGCGCATCCTCAAAAAACATTTCGTAGAAGTCTCCCAGGCGGTAAAATAAAATACAATCCTTATACTCTTCTTTTGTTTTTTACGTACTGCTGCATCATTGGCGTTAATTCTGCCACGTTTTCTACCTCTCTATCTCACCATTTTTTCCCATGTAGTAAAATCCCCTGCATTTCTCCAGGCGTACATCCACAATCGACCCAATCAATTCCCCACTCCCAGGGAAATGCACCAAAAGATTGTTGTCCATTCTCCCGGTAACCAGCTGCGCGTCCTGCTGGTTGACTTCCTCCACCAGCACCGGCACCGTCATTCCCGTGTACCTGGAGGAGCGTTCTCTGCCGATTTCCTGGACCAGAGCCAAGAGCCGGTCAAAGCGGTCCTTAATTACCTCTTCAGGCACCTGTTCCTCCATAACCGCCGCCGGGTGCCTGTTCGTTTGGAATAGATAAATGTAAATGCACTGTCATAGCCCACCTTTTCTACAACGTCCATAGTCTCCAGAAAGTCTTCCTCCGTCTCTCCCGGAAATCCCACGATGATATCGGTGGTCAGGGAGATATCCGGCATCGCCGCGCGGAGCTTCTCCACCAGGGCCAGATACTGCTCTTTTGTATAACGCCTGTTCATGATCTTCAAGATTCTGCTGCTACCGGACTGGAGGGGCAGGTGGAGATGCCTGCATATCTTATTTGAATTTTTCATCACCTCAATCAGATCCTCAGACAGATCCTTAGGGTGAGAGGTCATGAATCGGATACGCTCAATCCCTCAATCTTTTCCACCTCTGCGAGAAGCTGAGCAAAGCTCATGGGTTCCTTAAGATTTTTTCCGTAGGAGTTCACATTCTGTCCAAGCAGCATCACTTCCACCACTTTGTCCTCCACAAGACGTTCGATCTCCCGGATAATATCCCGTGGGGAGCGGCTTCTCTCCCTCCCTCTCACATAGGGCACAATGCAGTAGCTACAGAAGTTGTTGCATCCAAACATGATGTTGACCCCTGACTTGAAGGGATACTTTCGCTCCGCGGGCAGATCCTCCACAATCTTGTCCGTGTCCTCCCAGATGTCAATCACCATCCTGTCGGATTCCAAGGCGGCTGCGATCAGCTCCGCAAATTTATAGATATTGTGTGTTCCGAAAATCAGATCCACAAAGCGGTAGCTTGTTTTCAGCTTCTCCACCACCTGGGGCTCCTGCATCATACAGCCGCACAGCGCAATCATCATGTGGGGATTCTTTTTCTTGACTGTCCCCAGAGAACCCAGACGGCCGTACACCTTCAGGTTTGCGTTCTCCCTGACCGTACAGGTATTGTAGATCACAAAGTCCGCATCCTCCCCTCTGTCATCTCATAGCCGATCTCCTCCAGAATTCCCGCCAGCTTTTCACTGTCCCTGGCGTTCATCTGGCAGCCGAAGGTCACTGTGGATGCCTTCAGCTTTCTCCCAGCCTGGCGCTCTTCTCTGCCACAAGGCTTCGGCACTTGCGAATGTAGTAGTATTGCCGCAAGGGCTCCCGGACAGGTGCCTCTTTGCCAAGATCTATCTTATCTAATTCCTCTTCAAAGAATGATGTTCTCTTCATCTGTATGCTCCTTTAAATGGTCTTTAACTTGTAACTGTTCAGTCCCTTCACAGTTACATGCAAAAATCCATTTAAAATCACCTTCGGTGATGGGATTTTGCACTCCTGAATCATTTTCTTACGGTCAGCGCAGTAAATGCGCAGACCTGTTAAATAGTTGCTTTAACTATATTATTATACAGGGGATTTTTTTAAAAAGCAATACTAGAGCGCAGGAAAAGCCGTCGTTACGCAAGAGTTCAGACGTGTCAGGGCTATTGCTGGCTGGGACCCTCTTCCGGCAAAAAACAGCTTCCTCCGGCGCAGGGCAATGCTTCGTGGACAATTGGCGTGCGGTTTTAATGGAGATGGAATCCTCTGCTTACGGAAACTTAGGGATGAAGGTGTTCTGAGTCCCTTAGTTGTAGTTAGCAGATAGTCCATCGGAATGTTGCACGCGTCCGCGAAGCATTGCCCTGCGCCGGTGGAAGCGTCCGCGCCCACCTCAGCCTGGGACCAAACCTGTTTTAACTGTTACGTCGGTACATCAAAGTACCGGCAGCCTGTATCTATTGCTCCATCACTTTTCTTTTTTTCCATTTTCTGAAGCTGCTGTTCTCCCTCCTCTGCCAGAATGCGGAAATCCTGGATGTTCTGCTTTAGCTGGGGCAGGGCTTTTTCCTTGTAGGCACTGATGTCATCCAAAGCAGAGATGGTATCTGTGAAGGCCTGTCTTAAGGTTTCAATGGAGATATTGGACTCCGAGGCCTGTTCGTGAACGGCCACACCCTGCTCCTTGAGCATCCTGGAAGTGGAGGCAATCATCTGGTTGGTGGCCTCATTGAGCATATTGATCTTGTCCAGAACAATCTTTTGGTGGTAGAGGGCACCGGCTACAGTGACCGCCACACGCAGAGCTGAGACAGTGACAGTCTCTGCCCGGTCCACCCCCCGGATCAGCTCCAGATTGTTTTTGCGAATGATCTCCATAGCGATGATTCCCTGCTGATTGACTGCCAGCAGCTGCTGAAAATCCATAATCCTCTGGCGGAGCGGAAAGAGGATCTCCTCCTGCACAAATTTAATCTTCTCCGGGTCTTGTCCTGAGACTTTGGCATTTTCCACCTCATTGGACAGGTAGGTATCCAGCTGGGTTCCCAGCTCAATCTTCTGCATCATCTCTTTGGTGACCTCGCGCATAGTTGCCTGTTCGATCTCCAGAGTCACATTGTCGTTTTTCAGAACCGCTTTTCCCTTGTCCAGGGACTTGATGATTCCCCCAATTTCCTCGTCTGCTGTCTTATAACGCTCAAAGTACCGCCTCACAGGGTTAAACACCTTTCCCAGCAGGCCTGTCTTTGTAAAGTCCAGACCAGAGGGGTCCAGATCCCGCATCTTGATGGAAAGCTCCTCCAGTCCCCTGGCCACATCCCCGGACTCACCGCCCGCTTTTGAAAAATCACCCATCCGTGTCTGGAGAATGCTGTTTTTTGACTGAGACTTTTGTATGGTAGCCGCTCCAAAAGTTTCAATAGCCTGTACAAACTCTCTCCTTTCTGTAAGGGAATCCAGATCAATCTGCATGATCTGATCTCCCTTCTCACGCACAGCTGTCTGTATTCCCTGCACCTCCTCCGGTGTGGGGAGCCAGTTCTTTTTCCACCTCTTTTTTTTATTTCTTCTGTCTTTGGTAAATCCAATGAAAATCCGCTCATAAGCCCTCCTTATGTTACATGTTTGCAGTAAACAAATTTTTAAGTTGATACACAACATCATCTGTGGAGGCATCAATGCTGGCAGCCTCATTCACAGAACTGATCTCCTTTAATGCATCCAGATTGGCGTTGTAACCTATGGTGTAAATGGGGATTTTCAGCCCGGTGATCACCTCCCGGATTTCATTCAGGGTATACCCCTCATTTGTATCCCCATCACTGAGCACAAAAAGCATGGGCTTTGCGTCCGGGGTCTGCGCCTGGGCCTCCTGTATCATGTTCATGGCTACACAGATCGCGTCAAAAGTGGCTGTGCCTCCGGATGCGCTCAGATTCTCCACTGCGCCCTTAAAGAGGGACTGCTGGTTCAGGTCAAATTTACCTACAGGTAGCTCAATGGTCACATAGGAAGAGTAGCTGACCATGCCAATGTAATTGTCTGCGTCTATGTATTTCATACTGTTGATCAGTGAATTCTGCAGCGCATGGATTGGCTCACCCTCCATACTGCCTGACACATCTGTCACAAAAATACACACCACTGGCTTTCCGTTATCCTTATTCTTTTGTACAGCTTCTGGGCGTCTGTCAGAATGTCTCCTGAGATATCCGCATACTCACACACATAGTCATTCATACCGTTAAACCCATATTCCGTAGCGCTTTTCTGTGCCTCCTCACTGCTGCAGAACTCTGCGAACTTCTCCAAAATCTGTTTTTTCTCATCACTGGTTGTGCCAAGACTTACCAGAGGATTGTCATGCCGGTAGCCGAAGGGCGTAAACTTGTATTCCCTTGAGAGAGCAGGATCATTTTTGTAAGACTGATATTCCAGTATAAACCCATCCAGGGACCCGTTTTCCGCGGCTTCCCTCATCTGCATGGTAGTCAGGGCCACAAAGGGCACATTCTGCTGAAAATTCCTAAATCCTGCTACTGCGGTGTCGGAGAGAGGATTGGCGGAATCATACCGCCCAGGGTACAGATCAGAAAATTCATTCCCGCGCTGCTGGCAAAGGGATTGGTATACCCCATGGCAAATTCACCGGCCGCTGTGGCTTCTGTGATTGCCTTTAAGTCAACGGTACCGTACTTTTCCGTCATCTTTTATAGGTCTCATCCGTAAGCAGAATGCCTGCCACGTTTCCGGTAAGGCTTTCAGACAGAACCTCTATGTTCACATTGTTGGCCCGAAGCATCTCCACCCACAGCATATTTGAGGGAGCAAATCCATCCGGAACCGCCTTACCCGTGGAGATATAGTCCAGAGCCTGCCCACTGTTCACTTTGCGGACCTTTACAGATACCGGCTGCCCGTCCACCTTGTACCCCTGGCTGTTGAACTGGTTTGCCATCTCACAGAGCCAGCCATCGGTCCCGGTTCCAGCCTTTTCGGGGGGAATAGATCTCCGCATACAGCGGCGTTGTGCTTTCCGCAGTCACCTCACAGGTATCGATCTCCGGCAGCTCACTGGCCGCATCCTCCTCCAGATCGTATTCTATGGGTGACTTTACAGGCTGGGCGGTGTCCGGACTGATCTCCTTTACCATCTTTTCCAGCCTCCCCTTAGCGGACTCCTCAGAGATCACCCGCTTTGATTTTCCCAGATTCCTGGTCATGTAAATGCCGGCAAAGGTAACTGCAAACACTGCCACTAAGATAACAGCTACAATAATGATCGTATTTTTCTTCTTCATAAGCTCCTCCTATTGATAGTATTTTGTCTGGCTCACCAGTTTCTCTATTTCCTCCAGGGTCTCCGTGTTCGCGCTCTGAACTGCGCTGTCCTCCAGCTCCGACAATTCCATGGCAAGAGTGTCCAGCTTCAGAAGAATTTTTTCTCATTCAGGGCAACGGAATCTTTGATATTACTCAAATTTTTCTCGTAAAGCTTCAACTGTTCAACCTGAATGTCATCCGGGATGTCGTCTTCTTTGTAGTGGAGGAGGCGCTCATATTCCTTCTCATCAAAAATCGACATGCGGTTGGCCATGAGCACCACATTTTTTACAATGGAAACCTCCGCGCTTCTGGTAATTCCGCTAAACTTTTCCCAGCTTAAGCTTCCCTGGTAAATTTCCGTTCCAGCATATCCTCCAGCCGTTTCCTGGAACGCTTTGTGCGCTCCAGCTGCTCCATAGCCGTCCTTGCAGTGTTCCCAAAAAACTTTTCATCCTGATATTCTTTCAGAATCTCCCCGGCGCCGGAAATCCCCTTTACCTCCAGGACATCCACATGCGCGTGCTTCGGCTGCGCCAGGGCCCGGTAATTGACAAGCACCAATGCCAGCACCAGCGCAACGCCTGCTGTCACGGACATCACTGCCCGGAATATATTGTAGTCCGTAATGCGTAAAGCCAGAAGCCCCGGAGAATAGAGAACAACCGCTGCAACTGCAATTCCTAAATTTTTCGCAATCAGTACAATGTACTTTTTCACAACTCTGCTCCTTGTCTCACGTATTTTGTTACTATTTAGAATAACATTCTTTTGATTTTACGTCAATTGCAATATACATGCTTTATTGTTACACACTTCTGCGTACATTTCTATCTCCGGTCATACTCCATCAAAAAGCTGAGTGGAATTTCACTCACCTCCTGATAGGTCTTCTCATAATACCCAACATCCAGAGGAAAGTCTGCACAATCCTCCACGGTCTCCACAGTAATGGCCAGTTTTTCATAATTTTCGGAATAATAGTTTACGGAATTCCCCATCCAGCACAGATGCTGCCTCCTCCCGCTTTTTCCCAATGGCGTAGTTTGAGATCTGTTGAAATTTTTGGCCATATGTTTGCCTCTGCGATTATAGAAGAACGGCATCGCACTCCGGTAATAGTAGATAATCCTGCCCCTGGGTGAAAATCAATGTAGCCTACTGAGTCTGGATTTCCTGCAAATATATCAATCAATGCCTTAGTCTCATTTTTCGCTGGCAGATTCCCTCATATTTCCTCTGGAGGTGTAGGATCTGCATGGAAAGTTCCGGTTGATATCAATTCCCCTTGCATTGTATTTCCAGGTCTCATGGGGGATTTCCTTCATTCTCATAGTGTGGCGCAGAACCGGGTTGCGGATTGACTCAAAACCCCCAGAGCGCAATCTCATACCCGTCGGGATTGGCAACAGGAAGAAAATAAATACTGTACTTGTTCAAAATCCTGGCCGCCTCATCCTGCTCCCCTGCCTTTTTCCGTCTTTCGCAGTAGTCTTCAGCCATGCGCAGAAGCAGAACCGGATTGATACTCTCTCCCGTGAATACCCCCGCTCAAAATCAGGCACTTCTCTGAACTTCCAAGAACCAGTCCGGGAATCTCCCGCTCATCGTGGCTGATGCCTGCACATTGCAGGCTTAAATACTCAGGGTACTTCCCGCCAGTTCCTCCATCCGTTTCACCAGTTCCTCATAAGTATACATATGCCCCAATTCAATCATAAAAGTCCCCTCCATCCGATTAGCTTTCTTCTAATCTTATGGAGGGGTTCTTCTGTTTATGAGCGTATCTGCCCGTTTCCGTAGATAATGTATTTTGTTGTAGTCAGTGCTGTGAGTCCCATAGGCCCTCTTGCGTGAAGCTTCTGGGTACTGATCCCGATTTCAGCTCCAAACCCAAACTCAAATCCATCCGTAAAACGGGTAGAGGCGTTTACATACACTGCCGCAGCATCCACCTCATCCAGAAATCTCTGGGCATTTGTGTAGCTCTCCGTAACGATTGTCTCAGAGTGTCCGGTATTATAACGGTTAATATGCGCGACCGCCTCATCCAGGGAGTACACTGTTTTGATAGAGAGAATGTAATCCAGATACTCTCTTCCCCAGTCCTCATCCGAGGCCTCCGGGATATCTGGCAGAATCTTTCTGGCCGGTCCGTCCCCTCTGAGCTCCACCTGTTTTTCATCCAGGCGCTTTTTCATAGCCGGAAGCAGGCGCTGTGCGATCTCGCTATGTACCACCAGGGACTCACAGGCATTGCACACACCGATTCTCTGGGTCTTGGCGTTGAAGATGATGTCCACGGCCATATCCAGGTTAGCAGAGGCATCCACATAAACATGGCAGTTTCCGGTTCCGGTTTCAATCACAGGTATGGTGCTGTTGTTCACCACCGCTTTGATCAGCCCTGCCCCGCCCCTGGGATCAGTACATCCACATAATCCTTCATTTTCATAAACGCATTGGTGGTTTCCCGATCTGTGCTCTCGATCAGCTGGATGGCGTCTCCCGGTATGCCCTCAGAAACCAGTGCCTCCCTGATCACCTCTACAACCGCCCTGTTGGAGTGGATGGCATCACTGCCGCCTTTTAAGATGACAGCGTTTCCGGTCTTAAAGCAGAGACCAAAGGCATCTGCTGTCACATTTGGGCGGGCCTCATAGATGATACCCACCACGCCTAAGGGCACTCTCTTCTGCCCGATCAACAGTCCGTTGGGGCGTTTTTCATGGATATCACTTCCCCTACGGGGTCATCCAGGGCAGCCAGTTGAGTAAGCCCCTCAGCCATTCCCTCAATGCGCGCTTCACTCAAAAAAGCAAACGGTCTACCAGGCCCGGATTCATGTGGTTGGCCTTAGCCGTCTCAATATCCGCCGCATTCGCTTTCAGAATATCGCGGCCCTTTTCCACCAGAAGTTTGGCAGCTCGCTCCAGTCCTCTGTTTTCTGTTCAACACCCATATTTCTCAGTGCCGGTTCCACCTGTCTTGCCCTCTCTCCAATCTCAGTCAATGTCAGCATAGCATCTCCTCCTTTTCCCTTTTACTGGCTGATTACTCTCTTTTCTGTGATGATCATCTGCGGAAAAATGTCGTACGTTTCAGCAGGAACTCTCTCCACAATCTGAAATTCAAATGCAGGTGAGATGGTCCTATGTTCCTATGTATCTCCAGATAGCGGTCGTAAAAGCCCCCGCCGTAGCCGCACCGGTGCCGGTCAAGATCAAAGGCCACTCCTGGTACAATCATCAATGCCCGCTCCTCTTTGGCCTCCAAAATGCACTCTATAGGTTCCGGTATGTGAAAATAACCTGATGCAAGGTCTTCATAGGAATTGATATAAAAGAAACGCAGTTCCTTTCAAAAACCTTTGGCACAGCTATGGGCTTCCCAGTTTCCCAGCAGGCTCTAAGAAGCGGTTCCATTCCCACTTCGCCTTTGCAGTCCATATATGCATAGACACAGGCGGCCATTGCGAACGTCTCGTCCTCCATGATTCTTTTACAGATCAAACTGCTGTTGTGCAGACGTTCAGACTCGCTCATCTTCTTTCTGGCTGCAAAGATTTGTTCTCTAATGGCCTTTTTTTCCATATTTTCACCTAGATTTGTTATGCTTCCGTCGTTTTCACGGATATCGATATTGTTCAGCTGTCCCCGCAGATTCATACGCACCGCTTCAATATACTCTCTGCGCAGGTCTGCCTGCTCCGCTCTCTCAGCCTCGGTCAGGCCCTCCGCTTTGGACTTTCTGGCCAGCTCGTTGATTCTCTTCAGTTTATCCTCGTTCATTTCCCGCTCCTTATAACATATTCTCCAGATAGTCTATCAGATAAAATTCCCTCCTGGGATTGCTCACAAACAGGGTCCCGTGATCTCTTCCCTGCATGATCTTATGTATGACGTGGAAATCCTCGCCGTTGGCGATGACCATGTCCACACCGGCTGCTCCAGCCAGCTTGGCTGCCTCCAACTTGGAGGCCATCCCTCCGTTCCCACATTGCTCCCCCGAGCTGTCTTTTCCCATGCCCAGCAGTTTCTCATCCAGTTCCTCCACCACGTCGATAAACTTAGCATTTGGGTTTTGGTTCGGATCATCTGTGTACAGCCCGTCAATGTCTGAGAGCAGAATCAGCAGATCCGCTTCCACCAAGGCAGCCACAATGGCGGACAAGGTGTCATTGTCCCCAAAGTGAATCTCATAGGTGGCAATGGTATCGTTCTCATTGACAATGGGAATCGCACCCATGCGCAGCAGCTCATGGAAGGTGTTCAGAGTATTGTGCCTGTTTAAGTTGTCCAGCACAGTATTTTTGGTCATCAAAATCTGGGCAGCCAGTTGATTGTACTCCATAAACAGCTTCTGATAGATCATCATCAGCCTTGCCTGCCCAATCGCTGCACAGGCCTGCTTTTCCTCAATACGGACAGGACGCTCTGCAAGCATTGCCGCCTTCCCTGCCCACGGCAATCGCACCGGAAGACACCACAATCACTTCTTTCCCCCATATTGCGGATGTCGCTCACCTCCCGCACCAATATCTCCAGCTTTGTCAGATTTAAGGCCCCGGTCTCCTCATGGATCAGTGAGGAGGAGCCTATCTTGATAACAATCCTTTTTTATCCTTCAGTCTATCCCTTAAATTCATAGCTTCCTCCGTATATGCATGTTCGATTTCTATCTTACACCATTTTACGGAAATCGTCTAACCTTTTTTTTCCCTGTACTAGTACAGCGAATACTAAGTTTCCGATACATTGACGCAGGATGATTGCTTCATACTAGCTGCTGTAGTTTTCCAGAAAATTATAGAGCTCATGGTCATCCGCAAGCCCTTTTTCCCTCTCTATCTCCTCCTGGAGCCTCTCTGGCAGCTGTTTGACGGAAATAGAGGTGGTTTCGTAGAGTGTCACTTTGTCGTCTAAATACACACTCACATACCCGTTCTCCTCCACCAGATAATACTGATAAACCCTCTCATCCTGACTGCCTGAAACTGTCTTTGTCTGAATCTGTTCTGTGCTCTGTTCCACCTGTGCCTTTGGTTCCTCGATCATAAATTGGTAGCTGGCCCAGTACGCTGCACACATCATCACCGTACACGCCAATATACCGATGCCGTATCTTTTGGTCACGATCATCACTCCTTTTAGATACAGTATCGGTATATTCTCTATTTTTATTCACTTTTTTTTCAAATACGCCCTGGCGTATTTGCGGCGAAAAACGTTGTCTTCTTTCAAGATAAAATCCTGCACTTTCTCAGCACTGCCACGATCAGCCCTCCTTTGGGAAGACCATAGATTTCCCGCTCCGTAATACCGCGCAGTTTCACCAGCACCACTGCATAGACAACCACGCCAGTCAGCACAGCCACCAGTGTGGAGACGGCATTCCCGGCGAATAGGTGGAAAAAGACGGTAAACACCGTACGCAGCCAGCCCCATAACCCCGGAGGTCAGGACCGGAATGATAAAGGTGCGTTTCAATTCCTGCCTGTAGTGCAGCTTCTTTCTAATCACCCATGCATTCAGCAGGCAGATGACCAATGCAAAAAAATATGTTTGCGTAAACCACACCGTATATGTTCAGCTTAAACTGGCTCAGCATCAGAATCAGCACGATGAGATGCAGCCCCAGTGCGATGGCAGAGTTTATCAAAGGTGCTTTCATCTCGCCAAGCCCCTGCAATATCCCGGTGGTCAGCGTGGACAGTGCAAACAGTACGATCATCAGGGCGCCTGATTGCATAATGCCTGCCGTCAACTGCTGTGCATCACCAAAAATCAGCTGCATGATCGGAGATGCCAAAGCTGCCAGACCCACAGCGCAGGGTATGGTAAAGACCATTGTGTAGCGAATAGAATCCCTCACCTTGATTCCTGCCCCCGCATATCCCTCGTCAGCCATAGAGGCCGTCAGGCTGGGCACCACAGAGGGAGCCAGGCAGGAGGCGATGGACAGGGGCACATTCATCAGCACCTTGAATTTGCCCACGAAGACACCCCAGATGGTACTGTACTCCTGCTCCGAAAAGCCCTGGCCGGACAATATGGTGCTAGATCCCCTGGTCAATGATTGTACTGATATTGTATACCACTGTGCTGAGCACAATAGGGAAGTATCGTCAGTATCAGTGCCCGGTAGATGGTCCTGTCAGATTCCAGGCGTTTTGTCTGATCCCGTCGCATCTGCCGCCGGAAGGTTGCGCGGTATGTCCAGTAGATGAACATAACAAACAGCAGCGCCACCGTGACGCTCACCACCGTACCCAGAGTTCCCCCGCTGCGCCAAGTGCAGGTCCTAAAGACTCATTTCCCTTCTCCTTGGCCAGTTGGGTTCCATAGCTGAGCAGCATCCCTGCGCACACCAGGGACACCACTGCATTTACCACCTGTTCGATGACCTGAGACACTGCTGTGGGTACCATAGTCTCATGTCCCTGGAAGAATCCCCGGAACACTCCCACAACTGCAAAGATAAAGATGGCCGGCGACAGAACGCGCAGTGCATAGGAAGCCATCTCAAACTTCATTCCCTTGGTAATAACTCCAGCCAGGAGAAAAGTTAAAGAGACATAGCTCCGCCGACAACGACGCCAAACTTGATCGCACAGATAAATACCTTATGGGCATTCTTCTTCTGCCCTATATGCAGTCTCTCCGAGACCAGCTTCGATACCGCCAGCGGAAGACTGAAAGAGGATACCATCAATATAATTGAATAGATCTCATTTGCAGTAGAGTAGTATGCGTTTCCCTGATCCCCAAAATATTGGTCAGAGGGATGCGGTAAAGCATACCGATAACTCGGGCAATAAAAGACGCAATTACCAGGATCGTCCCCTGCACTAAATAATTGTTTTTTTTTCTTGTTTCCCACAATATACCTCATTCATTCCGGGTATCATGGACTATTCAATAACGATATCTTCCTCATAAGTATCCTGAATAATACATACCCAAGTTTTTCCCTGATTTAATACAATCTCATTTCCGCTGGCATCATAGTATCTGGCCGGAGAATCCTCGCTCTCACGCTTCCAGGTACATTTTTCATAGGTGCCGTTGGTAAAATAATACGCATCTCCTCCGGACATGGTATTGATATTCAGATAACCGTGGTCATCATAGTTTTCCACTCAGAGATCTGAAAAATAATGTTTGTGTAAGCCAGCTGATCTCCGGTGAGCTGGTCGATCTGGGCATCCCCGTACTGGTAACGGTAATATTTTCCATCCCGAAACTCAAACCAGGGTTTGTTTACCTGGTATCCCGGGTAAATCTTTTCCGCCTTTCCCTCTGCTAAGGAAACCGTATCCCCGTCGGAGGTAAACTTAAACTTGCCCTCAAATCCGTCCTCATGGGTTCTGCGGTATCCCAGTTTATTACAGGCATCATCCAACTTGGAACCGCTTGTATAGCAGTTGTGAGGAGCCGGCCTGTCTGATGTGCGGTAGAAAATATCCTCCCCTGCATATCCATAGATCCTTCCCGCTCCCTCCTGGGATTCCAGGCCGCTGATATTGTTCACTTTATCAGAGTTCAACAGCTCCACCGCATAGACAGCCTGTCCGTAATGCGTGTAGATGGCGTCAAACTCCATGGCATACATGGGGTAATAGGTACGGCAGCTGCGCACAGATCCGATCTTCTCCATTCCCTCCACACTGTCAAACAGGGCCATCAGCCGTGTGAGAGCGCCTTCCACAGGAGCTTCATAGACTACTCCCGCCTCCTCAATACCAGCCTGAGGGCAAGCGTTGATGATATTGTTCATCATCACTGCAAATGGCCGTCTACTGTGCAGCTCCTCCCCACCGCCTCTCCGGTGAGAAAACTCCGGTCGCTTCCCCCACACCGGCTTCCTGGGCTTCTTCCGTTGCCGGTTCCACTGCAGTCACAGTCTGGGGCTCTGTCTGAGCCTCTGTTGCTGCAGGGGTGACAGCCTCTGTCTCAGCCTCTTTTTACATCCCGCCAGCATGGCTGTCACTGCTATCATCAGTATCGCAATCTTTAATCTCTTCATGTTTTCCTCTCTCTTTATCTTTTTTATTTCCAGCTGCTCTAAAATCTCAGCCTGTCTGCGCTCCATCTGCTGTGCTTCCTCCGGCTTCACATGGTCATAGCCCATTAGGTGCAGCATACTGTGTGCCACCAAAAAGGCAAACTCCTCTGGGGCGAATGGCCATATGCTTTGGCCTGTTCCAGCACCTTATCCTTGGATATTACAATATCCCCCAGCATCAGTTCACCGGTCTCAGGGTGAAAGCAGTCCGCCTCATTCTCCTCCGCCTCCGAAAAATCGGCCGGAACCCGGTAATGAATCAGAGGGAAAGAGAGCACATCTGTGGCCCTGTCTATTTGACGGAACTGGGAATTCATACGCCGCATCTCCTCATCGGAGGTGAGCAGCAGATTTACCTCCGCCTCATAGGGACAGTTCTCGTACTCCAGGCTGTGTTTTGCCACACGTTCCGCCACTTCCTTTGACTTAAAGGGGAGTTCCAGCGGATATTCATCTTCAAAGTTCAGCGTCATGGTTTCCTCCTTCTGGGCCGTTCCGGCTTTTCTGCCTTTTCTCGAATTCCTCATAGGCCTTCACGATCTTCTGAACCAGGGATGGCGGACTACATCCTTGCTGGTAAGGTTACAGAACGCCACTTCATCCACTCTTTTCAGAACACGAACTGCGATCTCCAGTCCGGATTTGGCCGATGCCGGAAGATCCTTCTGTGTCAGGTCGCCGGTTATAATCACTTTTGACCCAAAACCAATGCGCGTGAAACATTTTCATCTGCGCTGGAGTAGTATTCTGGGCTTCATCCAGAATAATAAAGGCATTGTCCAAGGTCCTTCCCCTCATGTACGCAAGGGCGACCTCAATCAATCCCTTCTCCATATTCTTTTGAAACTTTCAGGCCCCATAATCTGATAAAGGGCATCATAAAGAGGCCTGAGGTAAGGGTCCACCTTACTCTGCAGGTCTCCCGGCAGAAACCCTAATTTTCTCCCGCCTCAATGGCCGGTCTGGTCAGGATAATGCGGCTGACCTGGTCTGTTTTAAACGCCTGGATAGCCATGGCCATGGCCAGGTAGGTCTTCCCGGTTCCCGCCGGGCCGATACCGAACACAATCATCCGCTCCCGAATGGCGTCCACATACTGCTTCTGCCCAAGTGTCTTGGGCTTAATAGGCTTCCGTTGATTGTGTGGCAGATGCACTCTTTGTCGATCTCCACAATGGACGCCTCTTTATCCTCAAAGGAGAGGGAAAGGGCATAATCCACATTCTGTGCATTGATGATATTTCCCCTTTTCGACAGCTCCACCAACTGCATGAACACGCTCTTCGCCTTGTTCGCCGCCGCTTCACTGCCAATAATCTTCAGTTCTCCGTTTCTCGCTATCAATGTTACATTTAATGTCTTCTCAATCTTCTTTATATTTTCATCAAATTGTCCAAAGACATTTTTTCGTGTTCCACCGGCACCGATGTAATCGTCTCAATGATGCTCATTCGCCTATAGTCCTTTCCACTCGTTTTCCGGCCTTTTCGATTACGATGATATCCCCAACCGCTCTGCAATTTTTTCCGTCTGTTTCTATTTTAACATTATTTTCAAATATTTGAACCCCTTTTTCTTGTATTTTTTTGAAGAAATTTATCCAAATTCTCCTGGGCTTTTTGTGCAGCCTCCTCTTTTTGTGTATATTTTCTCAATGTTTTCGTACTCCCGGTTCTCAATTTTCCCCAGGAAATCGGCAGGTAAAAATTTTCGGTGAGCTTTAGCGGATGCTCCTGGCGTACCACGTCATAGGCGTCATAGGGGATATGCTTTCTGGCAAAGGAAAAAGTCTTTCCGAAGATCTCCAGATAATAACCCAGCTTTTTCTGCCCGCTGTACTGCTTTTCCTGATATTTCATAGGAAACACATGCTTATAGCGGTACCTGGTCTGCACATAGATATCTGCGTCCGCAGCACAATACTGATAGCTGGCCACTTCTCCACTGTCGTCTATGATCTCCAACTGACCAATTACCAGAGGATCTCCCTTTACAGTATCTCCCTCTTTTACCTGGGGGAATACCGGAACGTGTAATGATTTTCGTAATTGTCCCATTTACATTGGAAACCAGGTCACTGGGGCCGTAATCTATCTTCTCATACAGGGTAAGGTCCGTGTTCTCCTTCACATCAATCAGCAGCCTGGTGCCCTGTATCTTGACAGATACCCAGATAAAGTTGTCAAAAGCCTTCCGCAGGTCCGCAGCAAGCGCTTTGCAGTCAATCTTGGATTTTGGCACCCCGTGTGTAACCTGGGCCTCCCTTAAAAGTCAAAGATCACGTCATTTGTCTGTGTCAGATTTCCCTCTATATGTATATCCCAGATAAAACCGGAGAGAAAAACCATCAGCAGGATTCCAAATAGTATCCCGCCAAAGAGCATTTTTTCTTTTCTGTGCCCGTACAAAAAACGGAAGACCGTACTTGTCAATAATACGGATCTTCGTGCCGCTTTTTTTCGCCAGAGGCCTAAGCATCTTAAACCCCTGGATGGACAGGTTCATCTCATAGCCATTTTTTTTCCGGAAGCAGATCCCACAGAACAATATTGTGCCTGGCGCACATGTTTAAAAAAGCGTTCGTAAGAGCTGCCCGTCACGCGTATGCGCACATAACCCTTTGAATACTGAAGAAGTTGTTTTACCAAACAGACACCTCCGTCTACAGATAGCTTATCTGTTCGATGTGCCCGGTCACTTTCATCTCTTCTCCTGTGTAGTAGGAAATATACAGGTGCTTTCCCTGTATTTCCAGCTTGCAATTTTCGTCTGCAGCATCAGCCGGGAGCTGGTATATTCGATTATTCCCTTATAATTCTCTACGCACACTTCCTCCTGCCCCGTCATAGTTACCAGTACGGCTCCATCCGCCAAATCCTCCGGGATCTGGGCTGCTGCGGAAAGCTTGTGGTAAAGTGATTTCTTTTTCGAACTCATATACTATCATCGCCTTTTTATTACACAGTATATGAAAGCCTAATCCTTTCTATGAAAAAATCATTCCGAACCATTGAATGGTCCGGCTGTCGTAAAAGTATTCCATTTTCAAAAGCTCCGAAGCGCCGGTCACCAGAATTCCGTGGCTCTCGATACAGGGCAGCATTCTGTCCGGATGGCGGCAGGGGGCTTTGGGGTACGTACAGGTCTCACAGATTGCGCAGGAGTCTGAGGAGAGTGCAAAGAGTTCCTCCCCAGCCTGCGCCATCCGGTCCATTACCGCATGGGTAACTGCCTCATGCTCTTTTCTCGTCTTCAGGGATTCCTGAAGGTCAGCGGCGTCCTCCACCTCCGCCAAGGTGGTGAACACCAGCACATGAGAGTATCGGAGACATTTTTGGCGGCACTCCTCCACAGTCCCCACCCCTGGGGGGGGACCAGGAAGTGCCGTAACGCTCACATTCCTGGCGGCAGATGCAGCGCACCTCCTCCTTAAATGTAATTTGATCTGTCTTAAGAAATCCATACTGAAAAATAGGAAACTCTGTCAATATTTCTTCTATCTTAGCTCTGAGCTGCTCTTCCATCCCACCCCTTCTTTCTTTGATAAACTCAGACCGTTGCTTTTACAATCTTATTTTTAGCACTGTTCCCCGGTATCCTCTATATCCACCAGATACAAGCCTTTAAACTGCCTTCTGATCCTCTTGATTTCAACGGCAAACGGCTTCAAATCCAGATTCTTCAGGTTCTCCCATTTCTCCGGAACTTCACTGTACTTCTGACGTATCACAGCTCCCAGGATCATCCTCGCGATCTTACCTGTCAGGAAGGAGGTCGGTATCAGTATGCGCAGCGCCGGCCGGCCTGGCTCTTTTATATAGATCTTCATAGAATCTCCTACTCTACCGTCACATCCACGATGTCACCGTCCGCGCTCTCCACCTCAACAAGCTTTCCAATGACACCTCTGTCCACCAGTGCAATAATTTTCTCAAAATCCAGATCCTTCAGAGCCATGTTCCCGGACACCTCTGGGAGCTGCATCCCAATCTCATAGGCGATCTTGACCAGGGCAATGGGCAGATTGACGCGCACCCGGTCTCCCTTTTTAGAGTTAACCACCACTTTGAGCATCATTTTGTCTATATCCTTGCGTTCCTCCTCAGGGACAATCGTCACCAGTGCTTTGCTCTCTTTGGAGAACAACTCATCAATGGTCACCTGAAACAATTCCGAAATATGTGGCAGAAGCATAATGTCCGGGCAGGAGACGTCATTTTCCCATTTGGATACTGCCTGTGCCGACACCCCCAGCTCCTCCGCCACCTCATCCTGTGTCATACCTTTCACTCTTCTGAGTTCCGCCATCTTTTTTCCCTAATGTCATTTCCATTTTGTAATCTCCTTTTCTTTTTGATACCTCTATTGTACCCTTCCGGCTTTCTGTCTTGAAGCGTCTGTCGGTTGTATTTCTTCCTTCAAATTCAACCACGGGGTTGAGTGTTCCCTCAACCAACAGTTGAATTTGCCTTTTGGAGAGGTTTCGGTGTATAATATCTGGGAACATTTTACGTTAACAATGCAATGCAAAGGAGAACACTATGGAACCATTTAAAGTCACACCTGTGAAAGCAGACAGCCAGATCCTGGAAATTGCAAATCTGGCTGAGGTTATCTGGCATGAACACTTTACCAAAATCATCGGTGAGGAGCAAGTAAATTACATGGTAGAAAAGTTTCAGTCCTATGCGGCTTTGAAAGAACAGCTTGCCCTGGGCTACGAATATTTTCAGCTGTTTTGGAATCAGGAGCTGGCAGGGTATGCCGGAATTCACCAGGAGGACGGTAAGCTGTTTCTCAGCAAACTTTACGTAAAGAAGGACTTCCGCGGCAACCATATCAGCACAAAGGCTCTGAATTACCTGAAGACCCTGGCACAAAGCAGAAGCTTAAGCTGTATTTGGCTCACCTGTAACCGCCACAACGATCAAAGCCTTGCTGTTTACAACCACCTGGGCTTTCACACAGTGAAAACACAGGTGGCTGACATCAGGAACGGCTATGTGATGGATGACTATGTGATGGAGCTTTCGCTTACTCTGTAAGAGATGTGGAAAGCCCCAGAAGCTCTGTTAGTTTTCATAGGGAACCGCCGGACTGTACAGGTAGCCCTGGTACAAAAAGCACCCAAGCGATCTGAGTGTATCGCGTATCTCCTCTGTCTCCACATACTCAGCGATCACCACAAAGTCCAGACTCTTGCCCAGCTTTACAATCGAGGCTATGATTTCCTGGTTTCTGGGATTGTCAACTACCCCCCTTTACCAGGCTGCCATCCAGCTTAACTGCGTAAAAGCTATTGTGCTGGAGGTATTTCAGGCTGGTGCTTCCCATGCTGAAGTCATCCACCAAGGCTCTGATGCCCAGGGACTTCAGCCTGGAAATGTGCGCCGGTATATTCTTCATCTTATCCACAGAGGATTCCTCTGTGATCTCAGGCCAAAATGCCCCTCCACCTGATCATTTTTTTGCATATCTTATCACTTTTTCAACAAACTTGGGATTGTTCATCTGCTCTGCTGTTATATTTACTGAGACATTAAACTCTCTGCCCTCTCGCAGTATCTCCCCGACAAACACTCATGGCCTGCTGCACCACACACTCTGTGAGCTGATCGAAGAATCCATCCTCCTGTGCCAAAGCCACCAGCAGCGGCGGATATACCATCTCTCCCATATATTTCCAGCGAAGAAGCGCCTCTGCCCCCACAATCCCTGATCTGCATGTATTTGTGGCTGATAACCTAAAAGAAGCCGTCCCTCCTCCACATCAACGCAACTGAGCCGTTATATTCCTTGCGAGGGGTCCCAAGCTGTCGTGACGATCCAGCAAAAAGTACGGTTTTTTTCCTCCGCCTGCCGGCTTTTAAAATACTCTGTGAGCTCATGCAGAAGCATCTCGGCCTGGCTTTTCCGGAATCTTTCTGATAAACAGACAAACGGCGCATAGATGGCAGTCCCCACCGCCACCACAACCACCTGTACCAGAACGCCTCTGTAGGATCCGGAGGCCAGATAACCGCTGAAAAAGACAGGCGTGGTCCAGGTCACTGCCTGCTGGGCTACCGGCAGAAACCCTACCGCAGTTGCCCCATAAGCAATCAGAAGAGAACAGATGGGGGTGAGTATAAAGGGAATCATCATAATGGGATTTAGCACGATCGGCAGACCGTAAACCAGGATTTCATTGATGTTAAACAAGACGGCAGGGCCACGGAGCGCGCAAGCTGCCTGCTGTCCCGGCTCCTGGCAAACAGGAGTATGGCCAGGAGGAGACAGATTGCAGTTCCGCAGCCCCCGATCAGAGCAAAATTGTCCAAAAAGGATTTGGATATAGCAACATTCGCAGACACGTCATTGGGAACCAGATAAGTCTGGGCAACCTGTTCCATAGCGTTCCCCCGTGAATACCGAACATCCATAAAAAGTTCAGCACAAACAAATATAAAACACCTACGCCTAAGCCGTCGTTTAAATCATGAAACAGTCCCACTATGGCATTGGTAATCAGATCATTTAAATTGTCAACATGACAAGCAGCCTGTATCAACAGGTTCATTCCCACAAAGATTAGAATGGTAAAAAGCACTGGATAGATTGCAGAGAGTGAGTTCCGATAATCCATACCCGAACCGGGCGAATGAAAACGATACTCTTTGGAGATCAATCTGTAGAAGTAGTAAAACAGCTTCGTGGCCGCGATTGCGCAGAACATGGCTGTAAACACTCCCACAGGCCCCAGATCTACCAGTTCCATGGAGCCGCTGGCTGCGCCAAAGCATGCAACAAAACAGACCATGGAGACTACCATGGCCATCACCTGAATAAAATGGCTTTTTTCTTTCATATTCGAGGAGTAGTAATAGCTGATGCTCATCACAAGATAGGCGGACATGAACCCCACTGTGGAATCAAACACAAAGTTCAGGATCGTTAACAGCAGCCCTCCGGCCCAGTTTTTGATAAATTCCTGAAACACCGCCACTGGAAAATTTTTCAGCAGCAGGGCAAAAGAACCTATCAGAAGAAAAGGAATCAAAAGAATGAATCCCTTTCTGATAGATGCAAATATGTAGTTGTGCTCAATTTTATATATAAACCGCATAATCTTAGCATACATGGTATCGGGTCTCCTGATCGCTGTATGGATCGTTTCCTCTTTTATTTTAAACGCAGCCATAAACTTTTTCAACTAACTTTATACATCTTTTTATTTTCTACCAGAAAAAGCAGCAGCCTCTTTAATCCATGACAGCAGTTCATCATCCAATTCTTCTGCATCTGTAATTAAAACGTGATGCGTCCAGCGATTCGGATACGGTTCTGTTGCGATTGCGATCCTTGGCGATTCCTTCTTGTGGCTTAAACCAAACGTTACAGCTATGTAGCTTGCCGGACACTCCTTCTTCTTTACTTTTGCAAAAGAGACACAGGCAAACAGATGCTTATTGTAAAATGAAATTTGGCTTTTCTGCACTTTTATCCGCACGTCCTCTATTTCTTTTACAATCCTGTTCTCAAGCTCTTCATATAAAGGCAGTGCATCCATGTGTTTATCAAAAAGAGCAAGACTTCTTCGTTCATGGGCAGCAATCCTCCTTCGTTTCTTTCCGCATATTATATAAATATGGTTGATTGTGCATGTTCCCTATCTGGACAATATACGTTCAATCCTTTTGGAGGCCTCTGCAACCGTCAGTGTCTCCGGGTCCCAGTCCTGTGCCAGCTTCCTCTGCTTTGTCAGACGCATCAACAGATCCAGCTGTTTTTTCGTGGCCTTTGGACTCGGTTTTCCCACATATACTAAAGGGAGCAGGCCTGAATACAAGAGGTTCTGTCTCCTCATAATAATGTGCCATAGTCTGGTATAATTTTGCGGTTGCCAAGGCATCGTGATAGGCTCTGTGTGCTGCCGCATTTTCGATCTGGTAGTGGTCACACAGTTCACCAAGACTCCTGGATGGGAGGTCCCTGTGAACCGCTCGGGCGATCTTCAGCGTATCAATCCCGTCTCTCACAAAAAGCATACCCCAATGCTTCCGCGCCCATCTTGATAAATCCGTAATCAAAGAGGATGTTATGTCCAATCAGCACGTCATCCCTGCAGAACTCCAGGAAGTCCGGTATCACCTGGTCCCTGGTGCGTGCTGATGCAACCATGGCATCGCATATGCCGGTCAGCCCTGTGATCTTGGGCGGAATCGGACAGCTCGGCTTGATAAACTCCATGAACCGATCTACGACCTTTCCCTGGCGGACTTTCAGTGCACCAATCTCAATCACTTCATTTTCCACTGGGTCCAAACCGGTAGTTTCAACGTCAAAGGCTACGTATGATTTCAGCATCTCTCATCCCTTCCTCCTCTTTGGTATCTTGGTTTTACTTGCCCTTTTGATTCTTCATCCGAATATAGATCTGCTTCTGACCAGTGCCATTGGATATCTTTTCAATCTCATAGTTGCCCAGGGACTTCACAAAGGGAGTCAATTTAGAAAACCCATAATTTCTCACGTCAAAATCGGGAAGGCGCTTTGAAAGCTGGTCCCCAATTTTCCGGAAAACAGCCATCCCTCCTCATCAGAGAACTTGTCAATAATAGAATTGATGGTGTAACGATGCGCCTCAGCTCCTTGTCCTTTGGAGTGCCGTCTTTCTGTTTTGACTGCGTTGCACTTGTACTGCTCTTAGTCTCCTGGCGCCTCTCAGGGGCCTCCTCCTTCTCCTCATCCTGTTGGTTGGAATACAGCAGGTCTAAATACTTAAATTGATTGCACGCGGAGATAAAAGGCTTGGGCGTCTTGCTCTCACCCATCCCAATCACCTGCATACCGGATTCCCGAAGCCTTGCAGCCAGACGGGTGAAATCACTGTCAGAGGATACGATGCAATAACCGTCCACCGTACCGGAATACAGTATATCCATTGCATCTATAATCATAGCCGAGTCCGTGGAGTTCTTGCCTGTAGTGTAGCTGTACTGCTGCATAGGTATTATGGAGTTTTCCAGCAGAACATTTTTCCAGGAAGCCAGCTGCGGGCTGGTCCAGTCCCCTGTAAATCCGTTTGTAGGTGGCGATCCCGCTGTTTGCGGTCTCATCTAATATGATTTTTATGTACTTATCCGATATATTGTCTGCGTCTATCAGTATTGCAAATCTCAACTCATTGTCCATTTCTCTTCTCCTTATTGTTTCTCTCTCAAAAATACTTCCCTGTTCACACCAAAAACTGCACCAAAAACGCCGCCGCACAGGCCCCTGCCGCCACGGGCAGAAGCCCTTTTCCCTTGTAAGCCAGAAAAACTGCGGCTGCAAATCCGCAAACTGCAGAGATTCCATTCCCTGTTGCATACAGGGATCGCTGGAAAGGTCATTGCTGCAAGGGTTGCAAAAAGGCACATAGTATAAGAACGACTGTATATACCGGCTGCTTATCTTCTTTCGGATCAGAGTGAGCGGCAGAGCCCGGATCGCATAAGTGACCGCTGCCATCACCAATATGTACAGATAGATATTACCCTTCATAGTTCTCTTCCTCCCTTGAAACAGCCATGCAGCTGCGCCTGCCACAATCAGTACAATCAGTATGATCTGCATTCCCGAAGATATGTTTTTCAAAACCGGCGCATAGCGCATGATACAGCTCAAACCCATAGCGCAGACTACCACGCCTGCTACGATCTTATCCCTTTTGCCGCAGGAAGGATGACTGCGATAAACATTCCGTATATGGCGATCCCCAGCGCATTTATCACACTTTCCGGCAGTACATTCCCGCAGATCACTCCCACAAGGGTCCCCAGACCCCATCCCGGAACGGCCACAGTCATCAGTCCGTAGGAATACCAGGGACTTAGATTCCCCCGGCCGAAAGGCGCTGACCCCGAAAATCTCGTCTGTGACACCGTAGGCCATAATAAAGCGGTGAACTGGCTTTGTGTCCGCTGACAGCTTCTGGGACAGGAACAGGACATCAAAAAATATCTCAAATTGATCACAAACTGAAGAAAGGCCATCTCCAGATAGGACGCTGAGGCTGCAATGGTGTCCAAGGATGCAAACTGTCCCGCTGAGGTCAGATTGGTCACTGACATCAACACTGCCTGAAAAGCCGTCATCCCCGCGCTCCTGGCCTGAATGCCAAAGGCAAAGGATACGGCAAAATATCCGAAACAAATGGGAAGCCCGTCCCGAACTCCCCGCTGCCATTCTCTCATTCTCGAATCCCCTGGTGTTTTTTCATTCCTCGCTCGGTAATTTCACAGAGTACGACTACCTCTCCCCTCTATCGTTGTGGGGAGAATCTTCACTTATCATATCAGAATTTTACAATCCATTCAATACTCTTTGGCGGAAACGTAAATATCGCCAGGCGTAGGCTTTCCCTGCCGCCTGGCGAATATACTCATTACTGCAGCTGATAAACCATACCCTCTGCGCCTTCCTGCTTCTTTTGTACAAGAATGAGGTATACACTTTCCTCTCCTTCTCCGTCCTTCTCACTTTGAATGGTAAAAGCAATTCCATTTACAAAATCCTTCTCTGCGAATTGATAAGTCCCCCCATTCCGCTGGCAAGTTGAAACTGGTAAGAATAAAATCCGTTCTCTACTGTCACATCTTGTCTGGACTCTTCTAATAACTCTTTTCCTTTCAAAAAGCCCGAAATCGAGTCCTGTTCAATCTGACTGTCAATCTCCTCTTTCCAGCCATTAATTGTATTAGCAGCTTCCTCAGCACTCATATCAGCAGCTATCCCGTCTGTGTCCAATGTCTGAGCATCCTCGGAATTTTCAGCTCTATTCCTCTCAGTATCGCTCTTCCACTGCTCTTCCAGCTCGTTCAGGTATCTCGTGGCCTCTTCAGGATTTGCTTTGCCCGCATCTAAAGGAAGGTCAAAGAGCAGGTTGATTCCGTTATACTCCTTATTCGCAGTGATTTCTCCGCTCTTCTCATCGAAATGGTAAGCGTCGCTGTTGTAAAATCCCCGCCCAGCACACTGAGATAGACTCCCCTGTCTGCAAAAATTTCGATATCGTCACACTGTATGATGCGGTAGCGAATGCCATCTACGATATCTTCACAGTAACTTCCGTTCATAGTACCAATATTATATTGCCAGGGCTCCAGGCCCTTCACCAGAGGAGATATAAAGAACAATTCATCGTATGCGTTCTCCCCTCCATGTCCATGGGCGTTCCGTCCTCCTTAGCAATGGCTACAACCGCATAGGTGCTTTTGCTCTGTATTTCTGGGTTTTCACGGTCAAAATTCTGAATCTGCTCTCCTTTGCAATCCCCATCAAAGTGATCTCATACCCGTTCTTTATCACAGTCTGGTCAATCTTAACCGCATCCTTGCTCTCAAAGGCTTTTTCTATTTCCGGATTTTCCATTTTTTCCACCACCTGTTTTAAGCTTAACAGCTTTACTGCCGCAAAACAGGTCACTCCCATAAGCAAGATCAGCACTGCCGCCAAAGCCAGTCCGGGAACTACCTTTCTTTTCTACAACCATTCTTTTTCTGCATATTCTGCCCCTCCTCAATCTGTTTTAGAATCCGTTTGTTAAGTTCTTCTGTGGGTTCCCATTTTTCTGAAAGGGCGTGCTTCAATAACTCATGAATCCTTTTTTCATCCTTCATATCCATGATCCTCCAATTTCTTTTTTATCAGCTTTCTCGCCTTGTGAAGTCTGCTCTTGACTGTTCCCTTGGGAAGATGAAGTATGTCCGCAATCTGTTCCACTGACATCTGGGCTGCATAAAACAGATAGACCGGCAGCCTGTACTTTTCATCCAGTGACGCAATCTCCCTTCTCACAAGCCTGCAGGTCTCCTCTCTCAGAAACAAATCCTCCGCAGAGGCTCCCTCGTCCTGCACCAAATCTAATGTCCTCTCCTGACTGATGGAAACAGTGGGGGCAATTTCCTGCCGGTGGGCTGTCTTCCTGGTCTGATTCCTCCAGATTCCCACCGCCCGTCCCATCAAATAGCTCTTTGGATTCCAGGAGACATCAATCTCAGCCAGTCTCTGTGCCGCACTCAGGAACGTGTCCTGATATAAGTCATCCGCATTATGGCGGTTCTGAGTCAAATGGCAGCAAAGCTGTATATATCCTTTCCATGAAGTTCGATCAATTCACATAATTCATGTCGTGTCACATTGTTACCTCCCGGAATATTCGTGGTACCATCACATATTTCAGGGAACTTATCCGCCCTTCAATGATATATTGTCGTAGAATGAAAAAAAGGTTCATTTTTTTAAAATAAATTGTCCAGACAGCCATAGGTCCTGGCTGACTCAATACGCACAGCGAATCCGCTGCACAGGTCCTCAAAATGCTGGAGGCTGTCCCAAATCTGAGTTTTTTCTAAAATGATCTGCACCAGTCTATGTATTTTTATCTCTATTTCTTTCTTCCCGCCTCCCGAGAAAAAAAGCGGTCAATTTCCATAAGATCCTCCTATCCAAATTCAGGTCTCCCAGATTATGACCAGACACCATGCATCCAATGGCATGCAGCAGCATTAGCTCACAGAGATTGCCCATATAGCGTGTCTTGTTGTGTTCCTGCTCTTTTTCAAAACGCCTCTCACCACCTCCGGCAAAAAAAGCAGTCCAAGAGCTGCTTTTTCTATTTTTATATCGCAAAGGTATTGGCAGATCAAGTCAATACCCTTAAGGGACTGGTAGCGGCAAGGCGAGGCTGTGGGGTAATCCAGTGTCAGCAGATGATTCTGAGGACAGAACTTGGCATTATAGCGCAGAAAAAAATCGGGGCATCCCTTCTATAATCGTATTTCTGTAATTTACACATCCGTAATCCCGGAAATCCTCTATGATCGAGTCATAGACCTCTCTGGCAAGAATGACTTTGTGAACAACCCTCTCATAGCCCAGCCGGTAAGCTTCCTCAGCCCCAGCAGCCCTTTTTTGCCAGCAGGCTTTCCCCTGACTCCTCCTCATATTCTTGTATGCAAAAAGAACCGCTTCCATCAGCATCTGAGCCGTCTCGTAAGTCACAGAACTGCTTTCCTTTGAAGTAAATTTTTCCGTCAGTGCAGTCACAAGAGGCAGTAGCTCTTCCATTTGATATTCCATCAATTCTCCTCCTCTACCAAAACAATTCTTTCAGCACATCATGGTAAACATCGCTGTCCCAGCGCTGTTCTTCACTGAACTGTTCGTATTCTTCTCTCCCGGCACTGGCATGGTGCCCCTCATATCCCGCCCGGACAGCTTTTGCAAAACGAACCAGGCAGGTTTCTTCCAGGTAAGCGGTATCACCGCAGCAGACGGTCTCAAACTGCTCTTTCATAAATGCCAGCAGCTCATCATCCGTCACTCTGTCTGCAGACTCATTTTTAAACTGATAAAAATGTCCAGAAGTTCTACGAGTGTCTCCCCATAGCTATCCTGGCTAATGTACTGGGAATCACAGAAAGTATAAATCAACCTGTCCAAAATCCCCTTCCGAACTCTACCCTGTGATATTTTTTCAAACTTTCATTTCTGCTGAGAATCAGTTCCTTTGTCTCATCCTGTGTAAGGGCCAGTCCGAACTGTGATTGCGTCTTCCTGTTCAGCGGTTCCAATATGGACAGTTCTTCCTGTTCCCTTCTCATGGATAAAGTTCATACATTTTTTCCTTCATTGCAATCCCTCCCTTGTCTTAGCATCCCATTATATGGCCCACAGATATGTTTTGCAAGTCTTGTAAAATGGGCATTTTGGTAATATAATAGTGAAAAGGAAAGTGGATTTTGCCACTTTCCTTCTTTCATTTGAAATACCGTCTTTGTTCGGCAGATCTGGTATATTTTTATCATCATTATCAAACACTGTAACATCTAAACACTATCATAAACATACGAAGCAGGGGGTTAAACATGGACGAAAACTGGAGGAAATCTTCAACCGCTACAAAAATGATACAACCTTAGAACAGCCTGAGCTTGTGATGGCAATGCTCACGGAACTGCAGGATGCGGCCGGATATCTTTCCGCTTCCATCCAAAAGACAGCAGCTCAGACCGCAGGAGTAAACGCAGGGTACATTGCGGCTCTTGTCAAAACACTTCCCCACCTGCATGCCAAACCCTTTTAAACACGAAATCAAGGTGTGTACCTCCGACAGGTGCAAGGCACAGGGCGGGAGCGAGGTACTGAAAAAATTCCAGCAGATATTAAGGACAAAGCCCGGGCAGGTATCCAGGGATGGAAACTTCCTCCTGACAACTGAGTACTGTATGCACAACTGTGCTCATGGACCCAATGTCAAAATCGACGGTGTTCTCTATCCAGATATCACTCCATCCGATGTCCCCTCCCTTATCCGTAGTTTTCAGGCAAATCCTGATTTGCCTGAAATTAAAGCTTTGGCATTTAGCTTACAGATAGCCTATACAAAAAATGCCGCAAAATTATCTTTTTGATAACTTTGCGACACCTTTTTTTTGAATGTGGTCTACTTTTTAATTGTCAGCGTAACTTTTGCCTTTTTGCCATTATATGTCTTTGCCGTTATGGTCACTTTGCCCTTTTTCAGTGCCTTCACCTTTCCGCTTGCGCTGACGGTGGCCACCTTTTTGTTACTGGTCTTGTAAGTTACCTTTCCTGCACTGCCTGCCGACAGTTTTGTTGTCAGCTTCAGTGCCTTTTTCACCTTCAGCGACTTTTTTCTTTGCCGAAAGTTTAATCCACTTTGGAGCTTTCTTAACTGTAATCTTACACCTTGCCTTTTACCGTTTGCAGTTGTCACTGTAATGGTAGCCTTTCCAACTTTCTTGGCAGTAATCTTCCCTTTAGAGCTCACTACAGCCACCTTCGTATTGCTGCTGGTCCAGGTCAGTTTCCCTGTTACTGCATTTGCCGGTTTCGGAATTGCTATTAACTGGTACTTCTCTTTTTACACCCAGTGTTTTTTGGATGCGTTCATCTTTACAGAAGCTGCTGCCACGGGCTTGTCATTATTTTCTTTACCAGAGCGTTCACCGCGCTGTCCAGCTTTTTGCAAGTAGTGCATCCGCACTGGACTGAACCGCGTTGTTGTCCGCCAGAAGTGCCTCAATCTCACCAAAGAGGTCTTTTACTGCTTTCACAGAGGCATCTGTGTAGATACTGAAATCCATTGCTTTTGCCTTGGCGTAAGCTTCTGCAAGTTTGGCAACGTTGGCCCGCTTTATCAGAAGCCTCTCTGCTTCCTCTGCTTTTGCCAGAAGTGCCTTTGCATCCTCAGAGGATAGATTCTCTGGATTTGCCCTGGCGGCTTCTATCTGAGCCAGTGATTCTTTCATCTTGGCAAAGCTGCTTACCGTATACTCCGCGTCTCTGCCAATATATTTTTTTCATAAATGACGCTTAATTTATCAACCTCTTTTTGGCCGCCACCTTAGAAAGAGTGTCTATCCTGCCCTGTAGTCTTACAACTGCTGCATCCAGTTTACTCTGAGGCAGATTTTTCCGTATTTTTCAACAGGTCCTCCACTTCAGCGAGAGCCTCCTGCAGAACCGCCCAGGTATTTACAGTGTAGTCTTGGCTGTTCAGCTTTCTGGCTTTTTGCCACCGTCCTCTGTGCTGTGGACAGTTCGATTTCAATGTTTACCAGATTGCTATATGCCTCTTTCAATTCTTCAAAGTGCGGACGCGTATGCATTCTCATCCTCGTCTTTCAGTGCTGTCTCAGCCTTATTCTTGGCTGTCTGCATTTTTTCCCAGGAATCTGAAGTGTACTCTTTGCGGTCAGGGCGTTGATATCTTTAATCATCGCCTCCACCTGTGATTTCACCTCTGCGTACTGAATTGCGAAGTTGTCCACAATCAAGGCGTAGCCGGATGTGCTCAGTTTCTCCACCAGAATATTTTTCTCATACAGATAAATCTGGTAATCTTCCGCGCTGCCTGTTGTAAAGGTAGCATTCAGCACTTCCTTTGTCTTTTTGTCTCCTGTGGTTGCTGTATTCTTCAGCTTTATCTCCGTTGCGTTATTGTGGCTCGTAAATGCCAGTTTTGCGTTGTCTCCCTGGCTCACCGGTTTTACGTACACAACATACTCAGCGCCTCTTTCAAGGGTGTATTCAAAGCTCATATTGTATTTTGTATTTGGCAGCAGCTTCACGGAACTCTCGTTTGTGACAACATGCCTTCCTGCCTCCGTCTCGGCAATCTTCAGAGAATTTTCACCGACAGCACCCAGGTCATGACTGGCCCAAATTTTTTTCTTCTCCGGGCTGCACAATGTCATTGTTATCATTCTCATTGCTCTTGTCTGTTGTAATGTGGATCTTTCTGGAACCACCGCCGTACTCAAACGGTCCCCAGCCCTCGTAGGTGTTTTCAAAGTCCTCATAAACCACATAATCAGTATTGTTGACATCCTTTTCTGTGGTGATATGCTTCCAAACCTTGACATCATCAAAACACACGGTACCGGACCCGGAGCTGCCGTCAATTTTATTTTTGCAGTCGTTACACCCTCAGGAACCGTAAATTCCACATCCATCCTCTGCCAGGTAGTGCTTACATATTTGAAGGATGAGCGGTGCGTTCCGTCTTTTCCGGTGACATAGTTGTTATAGTTCTTCCGCCAACCGTCACATCAATGGAAGATTTTCTTCCCGCTGACGTCTGCGTCCATACGCCTACGGTATAGTCCTGTCCCGGCTCCAGTCCGGTCATTGTCTGAGTGAGTGTTCCCCCCTCTGTCTTAAATTGTGCATACCGGTTCCAGATATTGTTAGTTGTCTCTTTTTCAATGCTGTAGTCCTCTTTTGCCCGAACTACCTCGATGGAAGCATCCCCGGTTCTGGCCCAGATGCCGCCCTCATCCGCAAATTTTTTCTTCATTGAAGGCAAAGTCCCTGGCTGGGCTTCCCTCTCCCCAGTTGCCTGCTGCCTCCAGAACCTTTTTTGCTGGTTGACGGATAGAGAACGTATGGTGTATTCTTTTTCGCCTGACTGATAGTAAGCTTTCCGTTCTCGTTTGCGATGGTGGCAACCTTTACCTTGCCCTGCTGGGTATTCTCATACAAGTCAAATGCAGCTGTATCTTTGAACTCATCTGTCAGCTCCCAGGTTGTTGCCTCCCCTGTGGTATTCCAGTGGTACAGTTTTGCACCGTTCTGTGCATTTACTGCATCTCCGGTGCTGACATCCCATGTCCAAGGGATCAGAGAGTCAGCTTCACCCTCATGGCGCTCATTTTTCATCGGTCGTGGTTCCGGAATCCTCCCATGAGGAAATCAATTTGCCATCTTTTCTCAGCTCAATCCTTCCTGTCTCATGGTTTCTGGTGGATGTTACGCCATCCTCAAAGGTAATCTTGTCCGTCTCTGATTTCAAAACCCCAAAGTGCTGCATGTACTTAGTTGGAAGCACTTCATTGTAAAATACGGTTACTCCCTGCTGCACATCTGTCTTAGAATCTCCCCAGGTATCCACTACGGCGATCTTCTGTCCCTTGAACAGAGCGTTTCCGACAAAGATATCCAGGTCATTCTTCACCATCCTGTAAAGCGTGCTCTTATTTCCCTTGTTCGGGTAACCCAGGTCTGTTCCCCAGTGGGTAAAGGTGACACCCGGCTCAATGGGACCGGAAAATTCTGTTCCCACCTTAATTCCGAGACTGTTTGCAAATTCTACCAGTTTATACGCATTGTAGTCATTTCCAGTGTAAACATCAATGTAATAGAAGTCCAGAGCTGCCCCTGTCTCCTCGTCCTTTGTCAGATTATAAAGATCTGTAAAGCGTTTTTGAAGCTGTCCGTAAACCACGTCTTTTGTCTGGTCTACATAATAAGCAGTGTCGATCCAATCCCAACCGCCTGAGAGTTTATCTGACTTGTATCCCGCTGCTGTGGCGCCGTTTAAATTGTTATAGTACAGTTCATTTGCATCCAGATGGTATTCTGTGGCATTTAAGTGTACGCCAACGTGCATATTATATTTCTGTCCCTCGCGGATCAGATAGCGCATGTCTTCGGCACCGCCTGACGTACACCGATATTGGGTATGATGGGATGTCATCGTCATGTCCTCTGCCTGATATCCTTTGTGAAGGATCATCTGCCCAAATCCGTCAGTATAATTGTACAGTACTTTACCTGTCTCCAGCGTGTTCAGGAAGGGATCATTTGCCTGGCTGGCAAAGTTGAAGGCAATGTACATCATGTTGTTTGCCATATCGTCTTCGCCGTACACTCTGGTCATGATATGCTTTCTGTAAGCCACTGCTCCGTCCTGCCAGTCTACCTGGCCATCGTCGTTGGCATCCTCTGTCAGCACAATCTTGGCCCAAGGATACTCTTCCGTTGTGTCACTCATTGCGTGGCGGTAAGTCCACTCCCCATTTCTAATCTGTGTTTTCTTGACAATCGCTTTTTCGTTTTCTCTAAAACTACTTTGTTCCCCGCCGGACATTACATTATTCTCAATGGCTGCTGCCAATCCATTGCCGCTGATCATGGTCATGGTCGTGCCGTCTGTGCCGCCCTTTTTCCATTTCGGACATATCGTCCTTCAGCTCCTCGCTGACACCGTGCCATTCTCCGTTTGATTTTGTCCATGCGTAGGATGCGCCTTCCATCTTGTCATCCGCATAAGCCCAGTTGTTTTCTCCAAGGGATATGGTGCGGACTTTGTAATCTCCGCCCTCCTTGATATCCGTCACTTTAAATTCAACCACATTGTTTTCAAGTACCAGAAGTCGTGCCGTGATCTTAACCTGCTGATCCGGAAAACTCATATCATACCGATAGGTGCTCTCATCCATCTGCTCTCCGGTAACGGATGGAGAAATCTTCTCCATTCAGCACAACTGTCTGAATCTGATCTTCCTGCCCTCTCATGGTCTTGCCATTGAGGCTGTAGGAGATGATGCGCGGGAAATCCTGGTCAATGCTGACGCTCAGACCGTTTTTCTTAATTTCTGCCGTGCGCACATCCGCGTTCAGCAGAGGGATAGATGGCTCCTCCACAAGTTTCAGATTGTCAATGGTCATGACTTTTCCATTGTACCAGGATCTGACACCAAAGTGTCCGGCAGTATCCGGAAGATCCGAAACAGTCACTGATCCCATATCAATTACCTGATTGCCTTTTGGTAAATTGAAGCTTAACCACATCCCCCACGATGTCAATATTTACATGGTAGGTGGTGTTCGCTTCCAGTGAATAGGTTTTTCCAAATGCCTTCTGGCTGTCATTTACGTTTACACGCCACTTTCCATTAATGTCAACCTCCACGGAAAAGCCACTGTTGAAATCGCTGTCCCGGAATACAAAGCCGTATCTTCCCCTGTATTCATCCCGTCATCCACATTAGTTGTAAAATCAAAGGATGCGTGAAGGTCCTTCATCTTTGGAGACTTCATATCTAAGAATCTGGTAACGCCGGGTACTGTAATCTTCAACGCCCCGTCTGCTATCTCTGCTTTGTTGTTGTCCTTAATATCAACGCTGGATCTCCAATCAATCTCTGACCCTGCCTCATAGTCCGGAGCATAAACCAGTATCTCCTCCACGCCCACAGCATCCACCTTTACATTCATAGGTGTACTTCCTGGATTGTAGATTCCGAAGCCTTCGGCTGTATTCACAAAGGCTTCTGACACATCTGCAGAGCCCACCGTCTGTCCATTTACTTTAAGTGTCAGATTCCCTGCACGATCTCAGCACGCAGGATAAAGTCCTTATTTGACTCTACCGCAGAAGCTGTGCCTATCTTTGCGACTGCACCCTTCTGATTCTCTACAACCCACTGGGTGTCCGTCGTGTTATAAATTTTCAGGCTTCCGATCTGAGACCGGCTTTTGCCTGGTCTGCCTGCATCTTTACCTGGTAAACTCCATTTGCAGGAACAGGCACACTCTCGTTCACAGCCACTTTTCCAGGGGCCACAGTACCTATAAGGTATCCTCTGTCTATCGCCGCATCCTTCAGTCCGTTCCAATTCAGATCTGCTAAGGTGTCAAAATATTCTTCATAGTAAACCTTGTCCAGCACAGAAGTGTCCATGTCCAGAAACTGTTCTGTGTAGCACAGGTCATCCAGGTACAGGTCTCCCTTTGCGCTGACGCCCAATTTCCCCGCTTCCAGAGCTGTATCCGCAGGAATGGCCATAGTGGCTTTCGCTCCGTTTACACTGAGTACCACTTCCGTATTTTTAAAGGAAATCTTCACATCATTCCAGGAGTTTGTCTTTAAGGCTCCTCCCACATCCTGAATCGGAATCTCTCTCTCTCTATCTTCACGCTCCATGCATTCTCTTTGCACGCAACTACTGTATTACCCATGCGGAAGCCAAGGTCTGCACTGCCGGCCTTTACTTTGACCGCATAGGTTCCCTCAGCCAGATCCACTGAGTCGGACAGCTCCGCCATTCCGTTCATATTTGCCAGTTTCAGGACCTTGTTTGTACCCTCTCTTACAATGGAGGACTCAGCGCCTGTCCAGTTCCCGGCAATGGCATCCTCAAAATCATTCTCGTATTTCACAATTTCCTTGGGTTTTACAATCTCATTGGTATAGATCACATCGTCAATGAGCACATAGGTACTGCCCCAGGTGCGGATACCAAACTGCCCCCGCAAGACCGTTCTTCAACACATCCAGTTCAAAGGTCCCTGCTTCTTCTTTGTTCAAGTAAACAGTCATGCTGCCCTCAACGAAATTGATGACCAAATCGTTCCAGACATCCGTGACCGGGCTTGGGAGGTCAACGTTTGGGTAATTGCTTTTGTTTTCCACCACCCATTTTCCGCCATCCCAGTTTAACTCACGGAAATTTGCATCCGCCACACCGAAACGGAAACCAAATTGTGAAGGGGTTCCGCCGCTGGGCGCCACAGCCTTGTATCGAAGAGCCAGTGTTCCCTCCTTGATGGCCGGGGAATCTAGGTCTGCAATTCTGCCCTGTCCGGAGTTGATCTTCAGCACACGGTTACCTGTCTCAGTATCCTGTACACTCACTCCCTGGCTGCTCCAGTGCGGGGTATACTCAGGATCTTCATAGTCCTGCTTATACTCAATGAGAGTGGACGGTTTTTCCTTTGTTCCGATACCCCTCAGCTTTAAAATCCAGAATCTCAAAGCTTGCATCTGCATTCCACCACTTAAAAAATACCAATCTGTCCTCTTTCATTCGCCAGAGAAGCAAGCACTTCGCTGGTTCCGTTATAGATTAGCTCATCATTCACTGCCACCAGCAGCTTGTCCTCATGAAAACCTATCTTGAGCACATACTCTGTATTCTGCTCAAGTACAGGGCCTGTAAAGGATTCATAGGCACCATCAATCTCTTTGTATCACCCATGCGCCCTTTACATCGTATTTTATAGAAAGTCCCTGTGTGTTGTCATTTGACTTAATTACATATGCAATGCGCTCACCAGATGATTTGTATTTAAAGTCAACGGTGACAACTCCTGACCTGAGATAGGGTGTGGCATCCCAGACTGCCAAGAACTTATTATCAGCCAGAGAAGATACTTCCACATTCAGGCTGCCGTTTTTACCTCCGCAGAGCCGTTTCCCGATTTGTAAGTCATACTCTCGGGCTCCATGGACTCATAGTTGTTCCCATAGCTGATCTTCTCAAGGCCTTCCGGTATCTCCTGGTTCATCTCAGCCTGCAATGCTTCAAAGGCCGTTTTGTATCCTCCGCCGTTCGCGGTGTCTGCTCAGAGACTTGCTCCTGTCCCTCATTCAGTACTTCTTCCTGCACATCCAACTGCCCTGCAGCATGCACATTCTGTACCGGAACAAGGCCGACAGCACTGGTCCCTGCCAGACACAAGCTGAGCACAAAGCTCGCTGCCCTGGTCTTCAAGTTTTCTTCCTCATACCTAAATCCTCCTTTATTTTTCAAAGGCAATTGCCCTATTCGGTATTTTAGAATATGCACTATTACATTTCAACTTTTTGGCTCTAAATACATTTTTGTACAAATAAAGTGCTTTTCTGTGACAATAAACCTGTATATATTTTATATTTTCTCTGCTGAATATTTCTGATTTTTATATATTATGATGCTATCCTTTATCGTTACAAAAACATCACAAATAAAGCCAGTATGGAAACCCTTTTGTCAGGATTTGCCATACTGGCTCTATTTGTGATATGGTTCATTGTGTATGATCCGAAACTCCTGTAGATCTGCTCAACAAGATAACCCGCATCAATTGGTGCGGGAATGTCATAGCGGAAAAGCTCAAAAGCTCATCTGCCCGGGCAATCACTCTCTCATCCAGCCCCAGGGAACCTCCTATGATAAAAACTAAGTGGCTTTCTCCCTGTACTGTCAGATGTTCCATCCGGTTTTGCCAGCTGCCTGGAGCTTAATGTCTTCCCCTCTATCGCCAGGGCAATCACATAGGCCCCATCACTTAAGGCTTTCAGGATTCTTTCTCCCTCTTTCTCCTTAATCTGGCGCTCCTGGCAGGACTTGCCCTGTCCGGCGTCTTCATCTGCCAGCTCCGTGATTGTCAGTTTGCAGTATCGTCCCAGGCGTTTGCTGTATTCCTCCACTGCTCCTGTAAAATATTTCTTTTTATCTTCCCCACTGCAATAATGGTAATCTTCATGTCAATAGTCAAAACACTCTCTGCTGCTTGTGACAGATTTAATATACTTTTTAGCTTCCAGATGAAGCGGGTGTACTGCATACCTTTCCAGCGCTTCCTCACTCTCATACTGGCCGATCAACGCCACATCCTTGCTGCTTCCCGGCAGCTTATCTGTGACCACACTCAGTGATATCACGCCCGGTATCTGCTCCTTCAGCGGTTCCAGGATCTCTTTCATTTTCTGTCCCGCAGTTTTCTTTTCCTCTTCTGACATGGTTTCATTTAAGTTCCAAAGTACGATATGCGTAACCATTTTTCCCTCCACTTTCTTTATGAATATTATTGTTAAAAATGAAAGGCAGGTCTGACTTCACTGCAGTCATACCTGCCTTTCTTTTGTTTCTCTGAAGATCTGTTTATCTGTTCTTTAAAACTCATCAATGCCCTTTGCCGCTGCTTTTCCTGCGCCCATAGCCAAGATAACCGTAGCTGCCCGGTCACTGCATCACCACCGGCATATACGCCGTCCTTTGAGGTCTGTCCTGTCTCCTCATCTGCAATGATACATTTTCTCTTGTTAATATCCAATCCAATGGTTGTGGAAGAGATCAGCGGGTTCGGTGCAGTACCAAGGGACATGATCACCGTATCCAGCTCCAGCTCAAACCCGAGCCCGGGATTCCACAGGACGTCTTCTTCCTGAAGCATCCGGCTCGCCCAGTTCCATGCGAATACATCTCATGCCCTTCACAGCATCGTTCTCATCCACCAGTATCTCTACCGGATTTGTCAACAGGTCAAAGATGACGCCTTCCTTTTGCATGGTGAACTTCCTCAACTCTGGCCGGAAGCTCTGCTTCGCTTCTTCTGTATACAATATGTACCTCTGCACCCAGGCGCAGGGCTGTTCTCGCCGCATCCATAGCCACGTTTCCGCCGCCTACCACGGCTACTTTTTTGCCTTTTGCAATAGGTGTGTCGTACTCTTCCTTGAATGCTTTCATCAGGTTGTTTCTGGTCAGATATTCATTAGCGGAGAACACGCCGTTGGCATTCTCTCCCGGAATCCCCATAAACATGGGAAGGCCGGCGCCAGAACCGATAAAACGGCCTCAAATCCTCTTCCTTCATCAGCTCATCAATTGTGGTGGATTTGCCTATGATCACATTGGTCTCCAGCTTGACACCCAGAGACTTCACGTTTTCTACCTCCGCTGCCACTACCTTTTCCCTTTGGCAGACGGAACTCAGGGATGCCGTACACTAAAACACCGCCCGGCTCGTGCAGAGCCTCAAAGATCGTAACATCGTATCCCATCTTTGCCAGGTCACCGGCACAAGTGAGTCCTGCAGGACCTGATCCGATCACAGCTACCTTATGTCCGTTTGCAGATGCCGGTGCAGGCGGCTTGATTCCATTCTCTCTTGCCCAGTCCGCCACAAAGCGCTCCAGCTTTCCAATGGAAACTGGCTCGCCCTTGATACCGCGGATACATTTCCCTTCACACTGGCTCTCCTGAGGACAGACACGTCCGCAGATCGCCGGAAGGGCACTGGCCTCTGAGATAACTTTATAGGCCTCCTCAATGTTTCCCTCCTTCACCTCGTGGATAAAGGCAGGAATATTGATAGATACGGGACAGCCCTTAATACACTGCGCATTCTTGCAGTTAATACATCTGACAGCCTCCTCCATCGCCTCTTCTTTATTGTATCCCAAACATACTTCCTCAAAATTGGCCGCTCTTACTTTCGGAGCCTGCTCTCTTACTGGTACTTTTTTTAATACATCTGCCATTATTCGTCACCTCCACAGTGTCCGCATCCGCCGTGATGCGTATCGCCTTCACGAACCTTCAGAAGGGCTCTGCCTTCTTCCGTCTTGTACATCTGCTGTCTCTTCATCGCCTCATCAAAGTTAATCAGGTGTCCGTCAAACTCGGTCCGTCCACGCAGGCGAATTTCACTTCGCCGCCTACGGTTACACGGCAGGCGCCGCACATACCGGTTCCGTCCACCATGATTGGGTTCATGCTGACGATGGTGGGGATATTCAGCTTCTTAGTGGTCAGACAGGCAAATTTCATCATGATCATCGGTCCGATAGCAATGCAGACATCATAGGATTTGCCTTCCTTGGTCACCAGATCCTCCACAACCTTGGTCACCATCCCGCTTCTGCCGTAAGATCCATCATCTGTGGTTATGTACAGGTTGCCTGCCACAGCCTCCATCTCTTTCTCCAGAATGATCAGATCTTTTGTCTTTGCACCAACGATTACATCTGCGTCAATTCCATGCTCATGCAGCCACTTTACCTGTGGGTAAACAGGTGCTGTACCCACACCGCCTGCCACGAAAAAGAATCTTTTCTTCTTGACTTCCTCAAAATCATCGGTACACAGTTCCGACGGTTTCCCCAAGGGTCCAACGAAATCCCGGAAGGAATCTCCTGCCTTTAACTTTTGCAAACCTCTCAGTGGAGGCTCCGATAATCTGGAATACAATCGTAATGGTTCCGGCTTCTCTGTCATAATCACAGATCGTCAAAGGAATTCTCTCGCCTCTTTCATCTTCTTTGGCAATGATAAACTGCCCCGGCAGACAATGTTTTGCTATTCTGGGTGCTTCTACATCCATTAAGTAGATTGGCCCGGAAAGCTGTTCCGCTTTTTAATCTTGTACATGTCTTTCCTCCTGTTTTTGCGTATAGTGCATAAAACACAAAATATTTGCATAATGTGCTATTTTATTTGCATTTAAGTATAAAACAAAATGTCCTAAATTTCAATAGAATTTCGAAATAATGCTTTTATCACCGGGAAGCTTTGACCTTTACCGCTTCGCTGTAACTGCCATACACCTTTTTTCCCTTTGAAACTTTATACGCTCTTATCCGGTAAGTATATGTTTTTCCTTTTTTACTTTCCTGTCAATGAAGCTTTTCTTGGAGGCCTTTAAAATGCTGACTGTTTTCCAGCCTCCACCTGCTTTTCTGCTCACAGTGTAGCCGCTTACTCCGGAAATTTTCTTCCAGGTCAGCGTAATCTTTCCTTTTTGCCTGTTGCCTTCAAGCCCGCCGGCACCTGCGGAACTGCCTTTCCTTCACCTGGCCTGCCTTGCTATAGATGGTTTTTCCGCTGACTCTTCGGAAAGCGCGGACCCGGAAAACATACGACCTTCCAAGCTTTGTCTTGTTATAATTGTAGGATGTGGTGCTGTTTTTCCCGATGGTCTTTACAGCCTTCCACTTTCCTGAGATTTTCAGCTGTACCTGATACCCTTCTGCCTCCGGAACCTGTATCCAACTCAGCCTGATTGTCTTATCTTTCACCGTGGCAGCACTGACCTTTACTGTCGAAGCTTCTACAATTTTACCGGGATCTTTCGTTTCCTGTCCTGCCGCCGCTATCGTAAGCGTACCGTCAGTAATGCTGCCCACCATATAGTTGGCATCACTCACAGATGCGTTCCTGATTTTTAGAGTGTACGTTCCTGATTTCTTGGATGCCTGCATATTCACCGCTTCTATGGATGCGGTTGCTCCGACGGATGCTTTGCTGGCACCGTTCACCAAATTCGACACCTCAAAGTCGTAAGTGCCGGGAAGCGCCTCCTCATATTTTACAGAGACATTGACGGCTTTAAAATGCAGCGGACGCCTATTGATGGTCAATACCCCGGGATTCACCTCTACCGCATAATTAAGTGCCCCTGATTCCCCTGAATCAACACATCTCCCGCTGGTGTCCTCTGATCCGCACTACAATTCAGCCGAAGGGCGAGATCCGCCACACTGTCTCCTTCCACCAGTTCGTTTTCGGGAACCTCCATCTCAAACACAGGATTTGCATCCCCGTATGTCTTTGAGGCATTTTTACCTTAACTACGATTTGCTTTGCTTCAACTGCCACCGCGGTTTCACCGGCGGTCATTTCATAGTTTTCCTGGTCAGAGGGAGTAAACCGGAACGCAAAGATCGTTTTCCCCCGCTGTCCGCTACAGTTGGACGGTACTCTGCCGTGAGCCATGAGGCCTCCCCGGGCACCTGAATTCCATCAACCTGACAAACCGCTGTCAGCCCTGACTCAGCCAGAGAATCCCCATAAGTGATTGCACCTGGATTTACTTCCGCCACTTGGGGCACTGCTTTTTTCACTGTCAGAGGAATATCTTCACGACTTGCGCGGTAATCGCTTTCCTCGTGGGGAGTAAAGATGGCCGCATAGGTCTTCTTATTCACTGTGGAATTTCATCCGGTTCATCCCATGTCCATCTCCTCCTTCTACCTCCGGATATTTATCTCTCCCAGAGCCTTGTTTGGGTTATATATAATCTCATCCATATCAGGTAGGGGAGGAGCTGTAACCTCTCTGATGGTGAGGTTGCCTGAAACCATTTTTCCCGCCTTATAATTTTCATTCGCGATCACTGCCCGTTCAATCTCCAGGGTATAGATGCCGCTGGGATTCCCCACAGGTATGTCTTTGGGGTGATGAAAAGCTTTGCCCCCAATGTCTGCTCATCATCCCAGTATGCTAAATTTGTCACTTCATAGGCATAACTCTCCGGCAGTCCTTCCCCGAAACGAATGCTGGTATCCAAAACCTTAAAATCTGCCTCTCTCCGGTTCACAATCAATTCTCCAGGCATAACGGTCACGTCATAATTTACCGCTCCGGATACTCCCGAAATATCCGCACTGCCCACAGGTGTTCTCTCATCCGCCCCGCAGAAAAGCTGTATTTCCAAATCATCTGCTGTGTCATTTCCCACAAGTATCCCCTGGGGATGGACTCCAGTTCGAACGAGGGATTCTCATCCCCGTAAATTTTTTCCGCGTCTTTTGCGCGAACTGTGACAGGTTTTTTTCTACAACCAAGGATACCTTCCCGGCAGCTGTATTGTAGTTGATCTGATCCTCTGGAATAAACTGATAGTCATAGACTGTCTTTTCACTGTCACTGACCTCAGGGCAGGTCTCACCGGATATCCATGACAGGGTTCCTCTGACGGATACTCCGTCTACCGATGCGTTCCCCTGAAGAACTGCCTCCAGCAGCCTCTGTCCGTACATTATGGACGAGGACGAAACGCCTGAAATCCGTGGAGTAGCTTTGTTTACCTTCAGAGGAATGTCGGTATGAAATACCCCATAGGGGCTGCTTTCATCCTCTGGTGTGAAGGTTGCAGGATACGAATCCTGATCTGCCCTGGGAATCGTATTCGGTGAGTCCCAGGCCCAAATGCCGCCCTCCACAGAGGGAAGACTCACATCCCCAGGGTCCTAGCCGGGCTGTAGGTGATTTCACTCAGCGTAGGAATATCAGGAGGCAGGTTATCGGTAAATGCCTTTATCATAGCATTGCCGTAAGTGCTTCCCTGAGAGGTCGCAGAACTCATATCACTGTAAGTATTATTCGAATACACCCAATAGCTCTCACCTGGGTTGCAGACTGCCTTCTGGGTGGTCTTTCCGGAGTGGTCCGCTCCGATCTCCACAGGATAATAATACTTCCCCTCACTGTCCCTGATAGTTTCCACCACAGAAAATTTATCCCCTTTATCCAGATGTCTGGGAGTATCCAGTTCAATCGTATGATATCCGCTGTAGGTAAACTTTTTGAAACCGTTGCCACCAGTTCCCCACCGTTTTCTGGAAGGGGGCCTTTCGCGTCAGACGGCAGCTTGTAAATCTTTACCGTAACAGTTGTCTCCGGCGCTGATGTAATTGCAGAGACTGCTCTCAGGGCTTCAGCAGTATTTGCCGTAAAGACATTGGCAATCGAAATTTCGCCGCCAGGCATATACTGAATCGCGCTTGCCAGTCCCAGATAATCATACTGGTAGTTATTGTCATAGTTGTCCGACGGTTCCCCCTGATAGCTTGTGACCTGACTGATGGTTCTGTCATAGTAGGAAAGCCAGAAATAACCGCTGTTATCCACACCCCAATATCCGGTTCCCCAGCTGTTTTCACCAGCCAGGCACCGTCCCCTTCCGGTCTGCGGTCCTGGCGGAAATTAGCCCTGAGTAGGTGTCATCCCATCCCACAATGGTCACGGAATGATTTGGCGTGGTACTCTGATTTAACACATCCACATACTGACACCAATTGGTGTAGTTAAAATAATCCCCGTTTCCCTGCACACCCTGCATGGACTGGTCCGCATAGTAGGAGATGGCCACTGCCCCATTGTTCATAAGCGCATTCTTCATAGCCTTCTCCGCTTCTTTGTCATATGTATATTCCTCTTCACTGATCTTTGTAGTGGGACTGGGCATAAAATCCGCATTCTGCAGGTGTATGGCTGACAAATTTCTTTTGCTGTCGTCCACAGCCCAGTTTCCTTCTTTCCCTGTACCGCCTTCCGCATTGTGGTAAGGGATATCCTTTTCATCCGCGCCGCCCTGCCAGGTTGACAGGAGTGTTACTGCCTGTGGCATGTTGCCTCCTGCCTCAAGGCGTTCGGAACCCACTCCCATGCTCACGCCCTCACCCACCTGTGCCGCTCCGGCCGCGCTGCCCTCCAGGCTCTTGGCACTCTGGGGCTCATAGTTAAACCACCCCAGCTGGAGCTCGGAGAAATCAGGTGTGTTCGATTCCACGTTTCCACTTGCCCCCTCATTTTTAAGCTGGCAGCTCTCCAGGAAGCTATGGTCGCAAACGCCCAGCAGGTTCCCCACACTCCCTGGTTCTTCACGGTAGTGGTCTGTCCCAGTTCCCTCAAGTCATACTTCTCCGGATAGACAGCCCTGCTGTATCTCTTTGTCTTAGGAGCCCGGTAGGCCTCCGCAAAGACAGTGGGGGCCAATGCCCCGGCTGCGTGATTCTCCACATCATCCACTGAGATTGTCTTTAGCTCCTGCACCGACGTATTTCCTTCCGGTGCCGCCAGAACGTACATCGCTGAGCCTATAACGGCAATCACTGCTGATGCTCCCAGTACGGCAAATCTTTTTCTGATCTCTCTTAATCTCATAACTTTTCTTAAACCTTTCTAAAAATGTGATGCCTCAGGTTCCTGTCCAACATAGTAGCTTAATCATATATGAAACTCACATATTTTACAAGAAACGAAACGGGTTTACAGACACTTTAAGCTAATTGTACAAATTTTTTGAGTGATACTTCAAAAAAACCGGAACCCCTTTACAGGGATTCCGGTGCCTCGCACCAAGAACGCCGTAGCGTTCCTGGTTTCTATACATGCTCTTCTAAATATTGTTCAAACTCCTCCGCGGACATCAGTACCTTTCTGGGCTTGGTTCCCTCCTCAGGTCCCACTACCCCGGCGTCTGAGAGCTGGTCCATGATCCTGGCCGCGCGGTTGAAGCCGATTTTGAATACTCTCTGGAGCATTCCAATGGACGCTTTGTCCTTTTCAATAATAAACTTTCCTGCTTCCGCAAAGTACCGGTCCACCTCACTGCCTGACCCGCCCGGTTCAACAACCTGCTGTACCTTGCTGATCTGCTCTTCGATCTCCTGGCTGTACCCCTCGTGCATATTTTTTTGTGTCAGGAATTCAACCACAGCTGCCACTTCACTGTCGGACACAAACGCCCCCTGCAGTCTGGCCGGTTTCTGATATCCCTGCGGATAAAACAGCATATCGCCTTTGCCGAGAAGTTTTTCCGCACCATTCATATCAATGATGGTTCTGGGAGTCCACTCCAGAGGATACGGAAAAAGGCAATTCTGGAGGGCATGTTTGCCTTGATCAGTCCTGTGATGACATTGACGGATGGCCGCTGTGTAGCAATAATCAGATGAATACCGGCTGCTCTGGCCAGCTGAGCCAGACGGCAGATGGAGTCCTCCACCTCCCCGGGGCAACCATCATAAGATCTGCAAGCTCGTCCACGATGATCACGATCTGAGGCAGCTTTTCAGGCTTGTTTTCATCTATGATATCATCCAGGGTCTCCACCTTGGCATTGTATCCCTTCAAATCCCGTACATTCAGATCCGCAAATTTTTTATAGCGGTCTGTCATCTCCGCAACGCCCCAGTTCAGCGCACCCGCCGCCTTTTTCGGATCTGTCACCACAGGGATAAAGAGATGCGGAATCCCATTGTACACACTCAGCTCCACCACCTTTGGGTCAATCATAATCAACTTTACATCCTCCGGATCCGCCTTGTAAAGGATGCTCATGATTATGGTATTGATACACACAGACTTTCCCGATCCCGTTGCGCCTGCGATGAGCAGATGGGGCATCTTTGCAATATCCGTAACCACCACCTTGCCTGCGATATCCTTTCCCGCTGCAAAGGCCAGATTAGATGAATGTTCCTTAAACTCCCTGGATTCCAGGAGCTCCCTAAGCATAACTGCGCTGTTTTCTTTGTTGGGCACCTCAATACCCACAGCCGCCTTACCGGGAATAGGGGCCTCGATACGAATATCCGCCGCTGCCAGATTCAGCTTAATATCGTCTGAGAGACTTACAATGCGGCTCACCTTTACCCCCTGTTTGGGCGTCAGTTCATATCTGGTGACGGAGGGCCCGCAGCTTACATTTGTAACGCTTACCTCCACCCCAAAATTGTGAAGCGTCTGCTGCAGCTTTTACCGCTGTCTCCGTCAGTTCGCGGTCTGTGCTTCCGGATTTACCCCTGCTTTGGCTTTTTCAGTAGGTTCATGGGAGGAAACACATACTCGGGCTTTCTGCTCTGCGCTGCCTGTTCAATCTCCATTGCAACAGCCAGCATCTCTTTCTCCTGGTCTTTTGGGGATGATTTCGGATTTTCACACTCTTTTCATCCAACGGCTGTGCAGATTCTACCTCTGATACAGTTGTCTCATGGTTTTAAGGGCTCGTTAGTAAAATGTCCGTCTTCAGCGTCCTGTATTTCATAGCCTGATGCCTCTGTGGCAGGATTTTCCACGGAAAAGATTTCCTCCATCCCGCCCCTCTGTATAGTAAACTCCGCTTTCTCTAAAGAGTCTGCGCTAAGCCCTGGAACCACCTCGTGGATCTCCATTGCTGCCGCTGCTTCTGGCCCCACTAGAGTATTCAGACTCACACCACTGACCCGCTTTTCCATACGCGGTTCATCCGGCAGAATAGACATATTTTCCCGTTCCGCCTTCAGCCGTTCCCTCTCTTCCTCCAAACGCTTCTGCCGTAAAAGCTCTCGCTTCTCACGGCGGATCTGTGCCTTCTCTCTGCGAAGATCCACATCCTTCCTCGCAGTCTGGTAAACTTTTTTCCGCCCTTTTTGCATACCCGCAAACAGGGATCTCTCAGTGATCAACACAAAGCAGATAATGGTCAGCACCACCAGAACAACATACGCCCCCGCCACTCCCAGGGCCGCAGCAAGCGGCTTACTCACCAGACCCCCGATAAATCCGCCGCCCGTCTTGTATCCAGAGCTTAAGGTATAGAAATCCGCAAACTTTCTGCTGCCGTCATATCCATTTATCAGCAGCTCCGCCAGTGCGCAAAGCCATACCCACAGTAAAAAAACTGCACTGGTCTTAACCCATGCAATTTTATTTCCCCGGTTGGATACCACAAATGCGATTGTCAAAAAAGTGCAAATGGAAGGATATAGGTCAGAAAACCAAATATTCCAAAGAAAAAAAAGAACTAATGGCATTGCCTATAAAACCGCCAATGCCAAAATTACTAATCAATATTATCACCGAAAATGCCAGGACCACCCATAATAAAAATTTCATCCCAAACAGTAATTCCCTGCGCATTCTTCGCCACCGCAGCAGTATGTTTTCCCGGTGACGAAGGACGCTTTTACCGGAGGCTGTTTTCTTTGCAGGCTGCCGTTTATCCCCGTGTCATGTTTCCCCTTTGTGCCTGTTGCCATCAATCCATCTCCCTAAATTACAAAATGCGCAATGATTGCAATAGCCCCTAAGGCAAAGCAATAGATTGCAAATCCCTTAAATTTTTCTTTCTGACCACGATCAGCATGGTCTTGATACAGACATATCCTACCAGGCCGGCAATGACTGCGCCAACTACACAGCACAATACCAACTGGCCGTTTATAGGTTCACTTGCCACATCCTTCAGTTCCAGCACAGCCGCCCCCATGATGGCAGGTATGGACATAATAAAGGAATATTTCACCGCAAACCGTCTGTCAAAGCCGCTGAGCAGACAGGCTGCAATGGTCGTACCGGAGCGTGAAAGTCCCGGCAATGGAAAGCCCCTGAGCGATGCCAATGAAAAAGCCATTGCTGTAGCTGATGTCCTTTGGTATCTTTCGTCCATCTTCTGAAATATCCGCCACAATCAGCAGAACACCCGTCAGCAGCAGACAGACGCCAGGAACGATCAGGGTTGCGCTGGCAGCCTCAACCAATCCCTTTGCCGCATATCCAATGATACCGGTTGGTATGGTCGAAACGATCACCAACACCACGAATTTGCGGTAATTGTTATGTATAATCCTCCTGTACCGCAGAGCTTCGTCATCCTTCTTGTTCCGTATGAAAATCTTTATATTGGAGACGATATCCACACAGATGAGAATGGCCTCACGGATCATCCTCCAGATATCCTTTCTGTAGACCACAAACACTGCCGCTAAAGTTCCGACATGCAGCATGATGTCAAACAACATGCCGCCGTCGGTATTGACGTTGAAAATATTTTGAACAATCGCCAAGTGACCTGAACTGCTCACTGGCAGAAACTCTGTAATTCCCTGAATAATTCCAAGTAAAATCGCCTGTAGTATTGTCATGTGCTTCCTCCTGCACGTCTTTATAATTCCGTAAAATGGCATACTACACACAGGTCCAGACCGCAAACCCTTCTGGCTTCCCGTAACTCATGGCGCGGCAAACGCACCCCACAAGGTATACCTGCCGACATTATATCATATTTTACTTAAGAGATACAAATCATTTCATGCACTTTATCCAGGGCTTCTTTATGCCCCCCACACTGTCGATGAGTCCCTCCTCCACTGCCTGCTTTCCTACAAGTATGGTACCCAGATCTTTTGTGAGAATTCCGGTATCCAGCATCAGCTCCTCCAGCCTCTCCTGGGTGGCACGGCAATGTGAGGACATGAAGCCCAAAATCCGGTCTTGCATCTGCTTAAAATAGTCAAAGGTCTGGGGAGCACCTATCACTGTCCCGTTCATGCGCACAGGGTGTATCACCATGGTTCCTGTAGGCACAATAAAAAGAATAGTCTGTAGAGACGGCTATCGGTCCTCCGATGGAATGGCTGCCCCCCCAGAACCAATGATACGGTGGGCTTGCTCAAGGACGCTATCATCTCCGCTATGGCGAGTCCGGCCTCCACATCCCCTCCCACTGTATTAAGCAGTACCAGAAGGCCCTGTATCTCCTTGCTGTCCTCAATGGCGGCCAGCTGCGGGAGCACATGTTCGTATTTTGTAGTTTTCGCATTGGAGGAAAGGCACTCATGCCCTTCGATCTCTCCGATGACAGAGAGCAAATGGATCTTGTGGTCCAAAACAATCTGTCCAAACTCCTTTATATCTTCCCCTTCTTTTTCCAGCCCTGGCTTTTCTGGATTTTCTGTTTTTCTTTATCTGACATAGCACTCTTCCTTTCATGATTTGGAGATAGTATGTCCTAAATTCTTTTTTTTATTGACGCCAAAGCGAAAAACCGAGGCTTTACTCTGTATATTTATACACAAAAGAACTGCTGTTTGTCTCCACAGCAGTCCTTCTGACTCATCCTAAAAATTTAACTGCAATCAGGCCGTCGTCCTCATCGGCTCAATAAAATAAGCCTTCTGAAGATCTCTTACCATCTTAATATATAACTCCTTGCACTTCTCATTTTCTCCGTTTTCAATCATACGGATGCAGGGGCTTAAATACGCCTCCCAGATTCCTTCATATATCTCTTTACGATTCTTTTTCCGATTGATATGCTTCACTATAGTGGGCGCCAGGTTATAGTACTCCTGAACTATATTCTCCCCATCTTCCTGACTCATAAGGTAAGTATCCCGATACTCACGCAGCACGGTAAGTTCATAGCAGTTATCCGGCTTTTTAAAGGTCTCACAGACTGCTGTGGTTATGTAGCAGAATTTGCGTTTAAACCCTTTATTGATATTGTCAAAGGTGGAGGCCTGTACATTCGTTTTTGGAAATTTCTCCTTCCAGGCCTTTAAAATGTGGTCCTTTAAATCTTCTGTGGATTCCCCATGGTACTCCAAAACTGCCGGAAGTATATAGACAGCCAGACAGACATTAAAATCCAGAAGCTGAGCTTCTCTCTTATTCTTTTTCCCGATCTTATTTAATCTTTCTCTGCTGCTCCCTGCCAAAGCCTGGGCCATGTTTTTCCAAAAACTGCTCTTTGTCCAACACAGTCTTGTACCCGTTCTCTATGGCTTCCAACACCACCAAATTTTTTTCATAGTATTTTTGAAAGCCGGCCCATATTGGTCACGCTTAAAGCTTGCCATGGGTTGGTCAATCTCCAGCAGCATTTTGGGCATGCCTTCAATTGCAACTGTATAAAAATTCATTCCCGTTTCTCCTCTTTACTGCATTTTATTTCGATCCATATTTCACAGACCGCTTTTGACCTATAGTTATTGTCAAATCTATTATTCCGAGTAATAGATTAACATCCCTCTGCAGAAATTTCAAGGGCAAGAGCAATTTGTATATTCGTTGCATACCAGATATCCTTATGCCAGGCTATTGTTTCAAAAAGCGCTCTATCCTCTCCCACTCCCCGGAATGTCAAATTCATAGGAATGTCCCCACAGACAGAAAAGAATCGGAGAATCTGTCTCTTTTGGCCGGCAGTTTAAAAACTGTTCTCCCAATTCTTCCATTCTTTCCTCTCTGTGCCTGCAGGTGGGATGCCATTTCAGAAAAATTCACCGGCAAATCAAATCTCCCTGTACTCTGTGTTCTACGGGCATACACCATGGGGCTGTGCTCAAACAGTTGTATCACCCCTTCATCATATGCCCCGAAGGGGGTATGCAAATCCCTGCACCTTATATCCGGCAATACTCTCAAGCTTCTTTTGGTCACCTAAAATCTCTTCCAACTGTTCACTGTGCGAAATTGAAGTCAGGTCCAGGTGGTGTGACGAGTGCGCTGCGATCTCGTGTCCCTCGTATATCTGCCTTATCCTATCCCTTTTAAACCTGTTCTGCTCCACCGTGGTTCCACGGCACAGCAGAGTGCTTTTCTGCCCCATGAGTCCTGAATTGAGGTTAAAGGTACCTTTCAGGCCATATTTATTCAGCAATTCAATCAGCCGGGCATCCTGCACTACTCCATCGTCGTAGCTCAGTGTAAAGGCTTTTTTACGCCCACCCGGAAATACTCTGTCTCTCCCCATCTACTGCTCAATCTTTTCTATGAGTATACTTGAATTGTTATGGTTGATTTCATGGTGGAGGTATAACTGTACAGGCCTGCTGACAATCCCATCACGGTGATTTTGTCATTCTCTAATACTCTGGAAGAAACAATATCACTGTCATAGCTTCCGATAATAACCTGGTCATAGTCTGAATTAACAGCCAGCCTGATGGTTGTCTCACCATCGCTCTCCAGAACCTGAATCACTTTTCCGCTGAACTTCACCTTTTTTGCCATGTAGTCGTCTGGTGTTCTGGCAAGCTGTTCATATGTAATTCCTGTGTCATATCCGCCGCTTCCTCGGCCTCCTTTGCGGCCTGAGCTTCTGCTGCAGCCTCCGCTGCTGCCTGTGCTTCCGACTCCTCCTTCTCTTTTCTGGCCTGTTCTGCCTCCGCCTTTTTTCTTTTCCGCTTCCGCGGTCTTTGCCTCCGCTTCCGCTTTTGACAGCTTAGCATAGGGCTTCATCTCTTCCTTTGTAGGTATCATATTCCTCCTGAATCTGTGCCTTCTCAGCTTCAAGAGCCGCTCTCGCCTGTTCTGCCTTTTCCTTTTCATCAGAGATTTGCTGCTTTTCCTCCTCAAGAGTTTTCAAACTGCTCTCCAATTCTGCATTTTCACTATTCGCCGCTTCCGCCTGCTGCATGACGGCATCGTAGTCCTCCTGGGAAATGCCCGATGAACATCCTGTCAATAAGAGTGCTGCACACAATCCCATTACCATTTTTCTCCTCATAACTCTACCTCCAAGTTCTTTTGTTTTTTCTGTTTTTCTTTAGAATTTATGTATTTTCTACACATTTATAAGGCAATTATAACATTTTATTGTGCATTTCTTACTTACTTTCTTCCATTGGTATATCGTTTTTGTTGTCTTTGCTTCGTCTTTCAACATTTTCATCTATGTCCTGTATTAAACAAAAGGCTCCCTGCCTTGTTTACAAAAAACAGACAGGAAGCCTTTCCTTCTATAAAATTATTCTATACTTTATTCTCTTTACTCATCCCAGTTATGATAAACTGCCTGCACATCGTCATCCTCGTCCAGAAGATCCAGGGTTCTCTGCAGATTCTTCAGAGCCGTCTCATCCGTAAGCTCCACGTAGGTCTGAGGTATCATGGTCACCTCCGCTTCTGCCATCTCGATTCCTGCTTTCTCCAGAGCCTCCCGCACCACGGAAAAGTCGTCCGGATCAGTAATGATCTCGTAGCTGTCCTCCTCCTCAGAAAAATCCTCGGCGCCCGCATCCAGTGCCAGCATCATCAAATCATCCGCATTCATGCTGCAGTTTTCCTTGTCAATAATAATCTGTCCTCTTTTGTCAAACATGAAGGATACACAGCCCGGAGTTCCTATGCTTCCGTTTCCTTTGGTAAACGCGCTTCTCACATTGGCGGCGGTACGGTTTTTATTGTCTGTAAGGGCATCGACGATAATCGCTATCCCGTTAGGTCCATACCCTTCATAGGATACATACTCATAATTTACGGAGTTGGCATCGCCTGCCGCCTTTTGATCCCCCCTGTCAATGGTATCGTTGGGCATATTGTTGGCCTTCGCCTTTGCGATTACATCTCTAAGCCTGCTGTTGTTATTGGGGTCTGCTCCCCATCCTTTACCGCCACTGCAATCTCTCTTCCGATCACGGTAAAGATCTTTCCCTTGGCCGCATCGTTTTTTCTTTTTGTGTTTAATGTTTGCAAACTTTGAATGTCCTGACATGATATTACTCCTTTTCTGTTTGTATTCTTTCTTTGGGTATTTTCTCCACCCGCACTCTCCCAATGGTTTTATTTTGCCACACTCATGATCTGAAAACGGTATCCCAGATCCTCAATCACCGAATGTTCATCCTCTGAAGGAATTTTATCCAATTTTGAAATCAGGTAACCGTTCAGTGTCTCAATGTCCTCCTCAGATTAAAAAGCTATCCCCAGGATATCTTCCAGTTCCTCCAGGGGAGCCATTCCATCGATCAGATAACTTCCATCCGGCTGTTCCTCCGCAAAATTCTCATCCTCATCATACTCATCCTGAATATTTCCCACAATCTCCTCAGATATCCTCAAGGGCGATCAGGCCGGCTGTCTGCCCATACTCATCTGCCACCATAACCATCTGCAGCTTTTTTTTTTGACTGCATACTCTGAAAGAGCAGATTGATTTTTCTGGTCTCAGGGATGAATATGGCTGGCCGGATCAGCTCCGGAATGTCCTTAATCAGCCAGTCATCATACTGCTTTGCAGTATGGCATCGCATGGCATCCTTCAGATGGATGATACCCGTGATATTGTCAATATTCTCCTCGTAAACAGGAAAACGGGAATTTGTGGCGTCCAGCATAAACTGAAGCGCCTCTTGCAGATTCAGCATTCCATTGACAGCCACAATGTTCTTTTCGGTGTGTCATGATATCCTGTGCTTCTTTATCGCCGAATTCGAAAATATTATTTATCATTTCCGCTTCATTGGCCTCCAGCACACCCTGTTCATGGCCTTCATTTACCATGGAGATGATCTCTTCCTCCGTCACATCATCCTGCACCAGTCCCGCATTGATGCCAAACATCCGGGCAAGCAGATGTACAATTCCCCGCTCCAACACCGTGAAGGGAAGGCAGACCGCTGCTACCCCGCGGACGATCCATACCAGCCTGAAGACTGTTCCCATTGGGAAATGAGATCCCAGTATTCTGGGCAGGTGAATACCAAAGACACACAGCAGCAGAACCGCTGTGAGCACGGAGACCACGGCCACCGCTATATGTAAGCCTGCGCTCCATGCGCCTGCGATCCTCACTACAATCATAAAACCTGTCAGTACCCCCAACAGGTTTTCTACCACGTGAATCGTGTTGATTAATATTCCGGGTTCCTCTTTTAATTTCAGTATCTTTTCTGTCCGGTCCCTGCCTCCTCCTCGCTGTTCTAAATCGCTCTCACTGATTCCCTGTACGGCAGCGCCGAAAGCGTGCAGAATCGCATCCACAGCGATAAACACGATAAACAAAATGAGTCCTGTTACTATCTGACTCCCACCATCATCCATTTGTATTAAAAAGCTCCTTTTTATCACGGGTAAATACATATCACTAGAAAATATATCATCTTCCCTGGATGGTCAAAAAAACACGTTACTGTTCACTGTAACAGAAACATTCCGCTATGTAGCCAATTCAGGCTTACTTTCAGCGCTTGGTCCACCCGTGAAAGAATTTCAGCATCTAAATGGCATACCTGTCTTTCAGCCTTTTTCTTGTCAATGGTTCTCAGCTGTTCCAGCAGAATCACAGAATCCTTAATAATATCATAGTGCGCCGCATCAATCTCCACATGGGTGGGCAGTTTTGCCTTATTCATCTGGGATGTAATTGCTGCACAGATCACGGTTGGACTGTGCCTGTTGCCAACATCATTCTGTATTATGAGCACCGGTCTTACACCGCCCTGTTCTGAGCCGATGACCGGTCTTAAATCTGCATAAAAAATATCGCCTCGCTTAATAATCACACATCTCACACTCCGATTCCTATGTTTTTTGTAACTGTGAAGGTCTGAACAGTTACCGCTTTCTTTCTAATTCTCAGTATTTCCATATTCTTCTTGTGTATGCGCTTTTGTGCTCTTATTTTGACGATATTATTCATTCAAACATTCTCTGGCCTCTACCGCCTTCCCTCCCGGTAATAAACCCGTGGGACTCTTTTTCCAATATCACAAACAAACTCATAGGGGAAACGTCCGGATATTCTGCCCCAGTTCCTCCACTGACAGAGTGCTGTCCCCTGATTCTCCCATCAACACTACTTCGTCTAACTCCTGCGCCTCCGGAATTCCGGTCACATCTACCATAAAATGATCCATACAGACACGTCCCAGGATGGGAGCCTTTTTCCATGAATCAACACCCAGCCTCTGCCGGACAGGCTTCTGGGATATCCATCCCCATACCCCACCGGAATGGTTGCGATCCGGGTGTCCCTGGTGGTCACGTAGGTTCCTCCATAGCTTACAGGGATTCCTCTGGCCACTTCCTTTATAAATATGATATGACTTTTCAGAGACATGGCGGGCTTTAATATCACCTTATTCCTGGACACTTCCTCTGATGGATAGATTCCATAGCAGGTAATCCCCGCCCGCACCATATCCATGTTCGCCTCCGGCATATCCAGGATTCCGGCGCTGTTGGAGCAGTGCTTTATGGGAATCTCAATCCCAACCTTCTGCAGCATATTTAAAAAGCGGATGTAGCGCAGCACCTGGGATCTGGCGTGGTTTTTATCCAACTCATCCGCCTTTGAGAAGTGGGTAAACATCCCTTCAATCTCAAGTCCGGGAAGCTGGCTGATTTTATAAATGGTCCGAACACTTTCCTTTGTGTCCGAAAAACCGATACGCGTCATTCCTGTGTCCACACCCAGATGTATCGGAAGGCTTTCTGCCCGCACGCACGGCTGCCTCGGACATCTTTACCGCCATATCCATCTTAAAGACAACCGGCCGGATCTCCTTGGAAACCAGGGTGTCGTAATCCTCCTCAAACACATAGCCCAGAATGAGCAGAGGCTTGCGTATGCCCTTTTCCTTCAGGCTTACTGCCTCCTCCACGGTTGCCACTGCATATCCCCAGACATAGTCATAGTCCTCCAGCAGCCTGGCAATGGGCAGTGCTCCGTGTCCATATCCGTCTGTCTTGATCACTGCCGCAATCTTTGTATCAGACCGGATGTTTGACCTCATTGCCTCAAAATTCCAGGCAATTGCATCCAGGTCAATCTCTGCGCATATCCTGTTAAATTTTTTCATCGTCTTCTCCTCCCCGCGCCGCTTTCCTGTAACTTTGCGCAGGCTCTGTACTTATCTAATATTTCCGGCAATGCGCAGGCGATATCACCAGCCAACATCCCTCTGGCTCCCATCCTGCTCTCTGCCAGCTCTCCAGCCTTTCCGTGCAGATAAACAGCGGACTTTGCGGCCAAAACGGTTCCATCCCCTGTGCCAGCAGTCCGGTCAAAGCCCGGTCAGCACATCCCCGGAACCTCCTGTGGCCATCCCACTGCACCCCGTCTGGTTGATGCACACTTCCCTTCCGTCAGAGATTACGGTTCTGGCATCCTTGAGTACGCAGATCACACCGTTCTCCCGGGCAAAGCTTCTACAGGTCCCGATCAGGTCCCCTGTAATCTCCTGCTTGGTTCGTCCCGTCAGCCTGCACATCTCCCCCACATGTGGCGTCACGATAACCTGGCAGCTGCGCTTTTGTAAAAGTTCCTTTTCCCTGGCCAAAAGATTCAGGGCATCCGCATCCATAACCACCGGAACGCGGCTCTCGCGCAGTAATAACTCTAGAATCTCTCTTTTTCTCCTGACATTCCGATTCCGGGTCCTATTCCCACCGCTGTGGGCCAGCTGCGCATCCGTCCAGATCCGGCTGAAAGTTCATCGGATCATATGTACTCAGAAGAGCTTCCGGCAGAGCCACCTGCACGGCTGTCCGGTTGCATTCTTCCGTCATTACGCGTACAAGACCTGTCCCTGCCCTGTACGCTGCCCGGGCAGCTAAAATAGCTGCACCGCACATATTTTTCTGTCCCGCAACCAACAGGGCTTTCCCGTAGGTCCCCTTGTTGGAGTACGCCTGCCTGACAGGCAGCACGCCCATATCTTCCTCTGTCAGGCTATAGGTCAGTGGAACGTCCCGGCCAAAACCGTGCGCTGTAATCCCAATATCCCTCACGCACAGTCTGCCGCACATCTGTGATCCGGGATAGAGCGCCTGCCCTATTTTCTGATAGGCAAAGGTCACGGTCTCATCTGCTCTCACAGCCGTCCCCATCACTTTTTCCTGTATCCGCCGAAACTCCGGAGGGAATGTCCACTGCGACAACCCGGGCGCCTGAGGCATTGATCTGCTGTATCAGACATGCGTACTCCCCCTTGATCTCCCTGAAAGCCCTACTCCAAAGACGGCATCTACTATACAAGTATATTCATGCATATCCGTTTTCTTGAAAATATTCATCCCATAATTTTCGCAGATTTTCTTTTGAATCTTGGTTTCTTCTGTAAGAGATTCCTCTTTTCCGGCAAATACTACGGCAGTGTCTATGTTTTTCAAATACAGCAGCCTGGCGATGGCAAACCCGTCCCCACCGTTATTTCCGGAACCACAGACTACAAGGACCCTGTTCAGGTCAAAGCTGCCGTTGCACAGCTCCTCCACTACCGTAAGCGCAGCCCGCTCCATCAACACCAGGGATTCCACCCCATATTTCTTTATTGTTCCCTGATCACATCTTTTCATCTCTTCTGCATTTACCAGATATTCCAATTTATTCACCCTCTCTTCCAGATACTACAAAAGAGTCTCTCTTCCTGCTGCACGTCACGGTCACCCTGCCCGGCAACGCAAAAACAACGTATCAAAATGTCCATCCATTCTGATACGTGTGCTGCTTCTTACTTATTCAGTTTCTTTTCATGCTCTCTCTGATAGCGGTTTATATTGTAGGACAACTGCATCAGGCTTTCCGAGAGATGCACATTTTCTACAATCACGTCCTCCGGCAGCCGCAAATCCGTATGGGCAAAGTTCCAGATAGCCTTCACCCCATTTTCCACCAGAAGCTCGGCCATCTGGGCCGCATTGTTTCTGGGAAGGGTGAGTGCTGCGGTCTGTATGTTGTGTTCCTTTACAAACTGGGGAATCTCATCCGTCATACGGATCTCTATTCCCCTCACGGTCACCCCCTGCAGCCTGGGATTTACATCAAAGATCCCTTTGATCCAAAATCCTCTTTTTTCAAACTTTACATAATTGGCCAGGGCCTGTCCCAGGTTCCCTGCACCCACGATTATCATATGGTAGGTCTTATCCAGGCCCAGTATTTTTCCTATTTCATTGTATAGAAACTTCACATTATAGCCATAGCCCTGCTGCCCAAATCCTCCAAAGTTGTTTAAATCCTGCCTTATCTGCGAAGCGGTCACCTGCATACGCTCGCTCAGTTCACCAGATGAAATCCTCTCTACGCCACTTTCCAGCAAATCGCCCAAATACCGGTAATAACGTGGTAGTCGTTTGACGACGGCTCTGGATATTTCCTTTTCTACCACTAGAATCACCCTCTCATTTCATACTTCGCAACAGGTCAGTCAAGCAGCCCTGTTACTGCATAAATCCATTTAATTCGCCTGCGGCGGGATATATGCACTCTTGAATTATGTTCTTACGATATGCGCAGTGAATGCACACACCTGCCTGACCTGTTACCATACTTTACAGGTCACTGCTTCTATTATAAGGAAATGTTAAAATCTTGTCAATCAATTATAACTGGATTGTTACAAATATATCATAAATTGCTCTGATTGCAGTCTCAAAATCCTCGTTTCTCACACCAATGATAATATTCAGCTCACTGGAACCCTGGTCAATCATTTTCACATTAATGTTGGCATGTGCCAATGCGGAGAAGATACGTCCAGCGGTTCCCCTGGTTGCCCTCATACCCCGGCCTACCACAGCGATCAGCGCAAGATCCGATTCCAAATCTATAAAGTCGGGTTCCACAGCCCTGTGAATACCGCCCAGCACCTTCTGCTCCTTTTCCTCAAACTCGGACTGATGCACAAATATTGTCATTGTGTCAATTCCGGAAGGCATATGCTCAAAGGAGATGCCGTTCTCCTCAAACACCTGGAGCACTCTTCTGCCGAAACCAAGCTCTGCGTTCATCATATCCTTTTCGATATTGATTGCCGCAAATCCCTTTTTGCCCGCGATACCGGTAATCGTATACTTGGGCCTCCTGCAGGTGCTCTCCACAATGAGCGTTCCCTTATCTTCCGGGGCATTGGTGTTGCGGATATTGATCGGGATTCCCTCCTTGCGGACAGGGAAAATGGCATCTTCATGAAGAACCGTTGCACCCATGTATGAAAGCTCTCTCAGTTCCCGATAGGTAATGGTCTCAATCACTTCCGGATTTTTAACAATACGGGGTCTGTTACCAGGAATCCGGAAACATCTGTCCAGTTTTCATAGAGGTCTGCCTTGATAGCCTTTGCCACAATGGACCCTGTCACGTCAGAGCCGCCCCTTGAAAAGGTCTTTACCCTTCCGTCCGCATCTGAACCATAAAATCCGGGAATCACCGCTGCCTTCACCTGCTCCAGGCGCTCGGACAATGTCTTGTCTGTCCTTTGTGCGTTAAAATTGCCTTCCCCGTCAAAGAATATTACCTCTGCGGCATCTACAAACTCGTAGCCCAGATAATTTGCCATAATAATACCATTTAAGAATTCTCCTCTGGAGGCCGCATAGTCTCTTCCCGCTTTCCCGGAAAAAGCATCGCGGATTACCTGAAACTCCTCCTCCAGAGAGTGTAAGCCCAAGTCCCTCTATAATCTCATAATAGCGCTTTTTGATTTTCTCCAGCTTGCTTTCAAAGGCTTCCCCATTTTCCGCGGCTGCATAGCAGTCATAGAGCATATCCGTCACCTTTGTATCCCCGTCAAAACGCTTTCCCGGGGCTGAGGGTATCACATACCTTCTCGCCTCATCAGATCGGATGATTTCCCCCACTTTCTGAAACTGCTGCGCGCTTGCCAGTGAGCTGCCTCCAAACTTCACTACTTTCTTCATTTCTTCATATCCTCCTGCTTACCTTCTCTTCTTAAATGATAATCGAATCATAAAAATCCTTTTTTCCAGAATATCTCTATATTATCCCAAAAACCAGCATTCGTCCAGCACTTTTGAGAAAAAAACTGGTGTATCCGGTGTCTATGTGCTAAAATACTGGAAGAAAAGTCACCCCTGTCAGAACTGAGGGAATAAACACAAAGGATGGAGCATCATGATATTAGCATGTCAAAATATAAATAAGTCTTTTGGAACAAACGATATTTTAAAAAATGTTTCTTTTCATATTGAAGAGCGGGAAAAAACTGCTGTTGTAGGGATCAACGGTGCCGGTAAGTCCACTCTTTTGAAAATCATAATGCAACAGCTGCCGTCAGACTCCGGTGAGGTCATCATAGCAAAGGGCAAGTCTATAGGATACCTGGCCCAGCATGAAGCCGTATCCTCACAAAATACTATCTATGATGAGCTTTTGGAGGTAAAGCAGGATGTCATTTCTCTGGAAAAGCGCATTCGCACCATTGAGCAGGAGATGAAATCACTCCATGGCGGGGAGCTTGCTTTGCTTCTGGAAACCTATAACCGGCTAAATACGGAATTTGAGCAAAAAAACGGCTACTCCTATCAGAGCGAGATCACAGGTGTCTTAAAGGGCCTTGGCTTTGAGGAGGATGAGTTTACAAAAAAAGTGGAAACCCTCTCGGGCGGACAGAAGACACGCGTTGCTCTGGGCAAGCTGCTGCTCTCCAAGCCGGATATTATTCTTTTAGATGAGCCAACCAACCATCTGGATATGAACTCCATTGCCTGGCTGGAGACTTATCTTCTGAACTATTCCGGTGCAGTTATAATTGTGGCGCATGACCGGTACTTTTTAAACAAGGTAGTGACTAAGGTGGTAGAGCTCGACAACGGCAAATGCACTACCTTTCTTGGAAACTACACTTCCTATGCACAGAAAAAAGCCCAGCTGCGGGGAAACAGCCCTGAAAGCCTGGATGAACCAGCAGCAGGAAATCAAACACCAGCGTGAGGTAATCGAGAAATTAAAATCCTTTAACCGGGAAAAATCCATCCGCAGGGCTGAGAGCCGCGAAAAGATGCTAGACAAAGTAGATCTTCTGGAAAAGCCTGCAGAGGACAATTCACAGATCCGCATTCACCTGGAGCCCCGCATCATGAGCGGAAACGATGTGCTCACCGTAGAAGGATTGTGCAAATCCTTTGACAGCCACACTCTTTTTCGGATTTAAACTTTGAGATTAAACGTGGGGAACGGGTAGCTATTATAGGAAACAACGGAACCGGAAAGACCACTATACTCAAGATCATCAATGGTGTAATAGACGCAGACGCAGGGTCGTTCACCCTGGGCAGCAAAGTCAGGATCGGCTACTACGATCAGGAGCACCATGTGCTGCATATGGAGAAAACTCTCTTTGAAGAGATTTCCGACGACTATCCCACCCTCACAAACACAGTAATCCGCAATATGCTGGCTGCATTTCTCTTTACCGGGGATGATGTCTTTAAAAAGATCCGTGACTTAAGCGGCGGTGAGCGGGGCCGTGTGTCTCTAGCCAAGCTGATGCTGTCCGAAGCAAACTTTCTGATCCTCGATGAGCCCACCAACCATCTGGATATCGCTTCAAAAGAGATTTTGGAGAATGCGCTGAACCGATACACGGGGACCGTCCTTTATGTATCCCACGACCGCTACTTTATCAACCAGACAGCCACCAGAATCATGGATTTGACAGGGAACACGCTTGTCAATTATATTGGAAATTACGACTATTACATGGAAAAGAAAGATGAACTGACAAGAATCTATGCACCGGGACAGTCTGCTTCCCGGTCAGAGGGGGCGAGCGAGGTCAAACTGAACTGGCAGCAGCAGAAAGAAGAGCTGGCCAGAGCGCAAACGGCAGAATGATTTAAAAAGACAGAGGATAAAATTCACCTTTTGGAAACCCGCGACAGAGAAATCGATGAACTTTTGACGCAGGAGGAGGTATTCTCAGATGTGGCAAAATGCCTTGAACTGAACAATGAGAAGGAAGAAATTGCCGCAGAGCTGGAAGAACTCTACGAAGTATGGGAAGAGCTGGCAGACGAATAGGTTCCGAAATGACCGGGTAATTTTTCAAAAGTGACCAGGTAATTTCCGGAAATTACCTGGTCATTTTGGGACTTTTTATAAAATTTTTATAAACTCTTTTCCAGCTCTTCTCTCACCGCCTTGATAAACGCCTCGCTGCTTAGCACAGTGGGATTCTCTATGGTAGTAATCAGGGCAAGGTCCTTTGTCATTTTTCCATCCTCTATGGTCTTCACAGTAGCTGCCTCCAGCTTGTCAGCAAAAGCGGACCAGTTCCGACAGATTGTCCAGCTCCCTCTCTTTCTCAGGGCACCTGTCCAGGCAAAGATGGTTGCTACAGAGTTGGTAGAAGTCTCCTCCCCTTTCAGGTGCTTATAGTAGTGGCGCTGTACGGTTCCGTGTGCTGCCTCGTACTCAAAGTTACCCTCCGGAGACACCAGTACAGAGGTCATCATGGCAAGAGAGCCAAATGCGGAAGATACCATGTCGCTCATAACATCTCCGTCATAGTTCTTGCATGCCCAGATAAAAGCCGCCTTCTGCCTTCATAACACGGGCTACCGCATCGTCAATCAGGGTGTAAAAATATGTGATCCCCGCCTCCTCGAAGGCCTCTTTAAACTCTGCATCGAAAATCTCCTGGAAGATATCCTTGAAGCGATGATCGTACTTTTTGGAGATAGTATCCTTGGTACAGAACCACAGATCCTGCTTTGTATCCAGGGCAAATTTGAAGCAGCTCTTCGCAAAGCTAACGATGGATTCCTTTGTATTGTGCATTCCCTGAAGTATCCCCGCACCCTTGAACTCATGAATCAACTCTCTCGTCTCTGTTCCGTCCTGGGCAGTAAATACCAGCTCTGCTTTGCCGGGACCATCCACCTTCATTTCCGTTCCCTTTATATACATCACCGTAGGCATGTCTGGCCAAGGTGATGGGTTTTTTCCAGTTTCTGACACATGGCTCAATCCCCTTTACCACAATGGGGGTGCGGAATACCGTACCGTCCAGGATCGCACGGATGGTGCCATTGGGGCTCTTCCACATCTCCTTGAGGCTGTACTCGCTCATTCTGGCACCGTTGGGTGTGATGGTGGCGCATTTTACTGCCACTCCGTACTTCTTTGTGGCATAAGCGCTGTCGAAGGTGACCTGGTCATCCGTCTCATTGCGGTGCTCCAGTCCCAGGTCATAATACTCTGTCTTCAGATCAATGAACGGCAGCAATAGCTCGTCCTTGATCATTTTCCAGAGAATACGTGTCATCTCATCTCCATCCATCTCAACCAATGGGGTTGTCATTTTAATCTTGTCCATGTTCTTCCTCCTGCTTCTCTAAAATAGTTTCAATTTTGTAATGCCTGAAATTCCTGATTGTATTCATGATATGGAGTGTGGCGAGTTCATCCGCCCTCCCGGGGTCCCTCTCCTTTATCGCAGCCAGGATATCCTCATGCTCTTTGGCGGACTTTTCTGCCCTCTCCCCTGGTAGAGAGAGAGGTCTTTCTCACCTTCTGCACGTATTGGTGAAAATCCTTCAGCAGATGCTCCAAAATCTTGCTCTTGCAGGCCCGGTAAAGCGTTTCGTGAAAACGTCCGTCCAGGGCAAACACTTGGTCGTAGTGCTGCTTTTTCTCGTGGAAGTCACAGAGCAGCACAATCTCCTCCATCTCTTCCAGTTCCTCCTGCGTGATTCTCTGGGCAGCCATACTGGCGCACAGTCCCTCCAGTCTGGCCCGGATTCTATAGATGTCCTCCACATCCTCCGCTGTAATGCCATTAACATAGGCCCCCTTATTAGGCACTATGGTAACCAGTCCCTCCAGCTCCAGCTGCCGCAGGGCTTCCCGCACCGGCGTGCGGCTTACTCCCAGCTCCTCACCTATGGCGGTTTCCCGCAGTTCCTCCTGCTGTCTGTATTTCCCTTCCAGAATGTCCTCACGAAGTCTGTGAAAGACTCTCCCGCTCAGGGAATACCTGTCCTTTTGTCTCAAAGTTACTCACCAGAGTCCACCTCTCCTATACTAAATCAAAATTCAACTTTTTAGCAACTCTCTGTGATTACATTTAGCAGTTCTTCATCTGTAATCACAGTCACACGCCCACTCTCATACTCTTTGTCAACCCAATCCTTTACACTCTTTTACAAGCTCTGTATCCTTTGAAACCCTCTTTTTCGGCGGCAGTTTATAGTAGGTATTGATCCAGTGGGCGATCCCCGCCAGACCGGAGGTGTTAGAGACCGCCACTAGCACCGGCCTGTTTAAGAATTTCTCCGTGTCAAAAATATTATAGATCTCCTCATTCTTCAGCAGGCCGTCTGCGTGTATCCCCGCTCTGGTCACATTGAAATTCTTGCCCACAAAGGAGTTCTCGATGGAACCCGGTATCCGATTTCCTTCTCAAAATACTCTGCAAGCTCCGTGATTACCGTCGTGTCCATTCCATCCAGGGTTCCCCTAAGCTGCGCGTACTCAAATACCATTGCCTCAATGGGCGTATTTCCCGTCCGCTCCCCAATGCCAAAAGAGAGAACAGTTTACCCCGCTGGCCCCATACAGCCAGGCAGTTGTGGAATTGCTCACTGCCTTGTAAAAATCATTGTGTCCATGCCACTCGATAAGATGAGAGGGGACACCGGCATGCGTCATGATCCCGTAAATAATCCCTGCACGGAGCGCGGAATCACAGCTCCCGCGTAGTTAACCCCATACCCCATGGTATCGCAGCAGCGCACTTTAATGGGAATCTTATAAGCATCCATCAATTTCACAAGCTCCACGCAGAAGGGAACCACATATCCGTAGATATCCGCCCTGGTGATATCCTCCAGATGGCATCTGGGGCTTACCCCGATCTCCAGACATTCCTTCACAATGCTGAGATAGTGTTCCATTGCCTGACGTCTGGTCATCTTCATTTTATAGAAGATGTGATAATCGGAACAGCTAACCAGAATTCCGCATTCCTTGAGGCCCATCTCCTTTACCAGCTCAAAGTCCTTCTTAGTGGCACGTATCCATCCGGTTATCTCCGGAAAATCATATCCCCCGCTCCAGACATTTGTACACAGCATCTCTGTCCTTTTTTGCTGTAGAGGAAAAATTCGCTCTGGCGTATCTTGCCCTTTGGCCCACCCAGGCGGTGAAAATAGTCATAGATGGTCACAATCTGTTCTGTGGTGTAGGGTGCCCTGGACTGCTGGCCGTCCCGGAAGGTGGTATCTGTAATCCAGATATCAGAGGGCATGTGATGGGGTACGATGCGGTCATTAAACGCAATCTTCGGAACCTCATCGTAGGGAAAGAGATTCCGAAATACATTTGGCGATTCCACATCCACAAGGGGATACATATGCTCCTCCAACTGCAGCAGATTGGTGTGAGGGTCCATTTTGACACGGCGGTTTTCCATTTTCAATCACTCCTTCGTTATTTTGTATAATTGTATACAATTATACAAAATATGTCAAGACTTAATTCAAAAGACGCCAGACATCGATCTGCCCCCAGCCCTGCTGATGTCTGGGCAAATGCAGATCCACTGCGGTCTCACGCAGCTTCATTTTTTACCTCCACATTAGTTATGCCCGGTTCCGCGCCCAACAGCAGAGCGATTGCCCCTGATACCATGGGTGTTGCCATGGAGGTTCCGCTCTTGACACAGTAATACCCGGGACTCACCTTTTTCTGGGCATTGCAGGATACCACCATGGAGCCCGGGGCTACAATGTCCGGCTTACAGATACATTCCGCCGTAGGTCCCCTCCCTGAATAACAGGGACGCACTCCACTGCCCGCTATATGCGTACAGTCGTCCGAAGACCCGACTGTGATCACCTTTTGCTGTTTCCGGGAACCGTAATACTCATAGGTTCCGGCCCCATGTTTCCCGCCGCCACAACAACCACCAGCCCTGCGTCCCAGGCTCTCTCCACAGCCTCAATCAACTGCATATCCCGCTTTGCGCTCTCCTTGACTGTGCCGACGGAGATATTCAACATGCGGATTCCATAGTTGTCCTTGTTTCGCAGCACCCAGTCAATGCCGCGCAGTACGTCCTCCTTATTTCCATTCCCCTTTTTATCCAAAACCTTGAGGTGAATAAATCCGCATTCCGGCGCGATTCCACGGTATTTACCGTGGGAAGCAGCCCGCTCCCACCCAGTATGCCGCATACGTGTGTTCCATGGGAACAGTCATCATAGCTACCTGTCCTGCCATTGAGTATATCTACAAACTTGACAATCCTGCCGTTAAAATCAGGGTGGGAATAGATCCCCGTATCCATCACCGCAACATTGACTCCTTTGCCCTTTATTCCCATATAATAAGCCTTATCCGCATTGATAAGCGCACGAACTCTATCCATAATAAAAATTTTCCGTTTTTATTACTATATGTTTATACACCCCTCGGGGTACTTTTTCTGCCACGTGACCCTGTCTTGTCTTAACTGACCGGACTTCTGCCTGTCATAATGCGATATTGACACTCATACCATATAAAAAAAAAAGGACAGTTTATGGATATAACACAACTGAGAGAAATGGTTCTCTCTAATGATTATGTAGATCTCATCCGAAACTTTCAGACTTCCCCCGAGGCCTTTGAGACCCTGTTCTCGAATCTGGGCGCACAGCTTTTTGGCTGGGGATATGGCATGGTTCATGTGGAGCGTTCTCTATATTATGAGGAGCCTATCAATTTCACAGGCTATGCCAGTATTCCAAAGCTGTTTACCACCCTGGATACCACCAGCCTGGAGGTATCCGGAATCTTACGAGTCCAGACCCAGCCTCTGCTGGATTTCAGGGGAGGGCGTCATTATCGGATTTATTGATACGGGCATTAACTATACACTGCCCGCTTTTCAAACCGGCGATGGGCGCAGCCGGTTTTACGTCTCTGGGACCAAACCATTCAGAGCGACGATTATCCTCCCGGCATCTTTTACGGTACAGAATATACCCAGGAGATGCTCACAGAGGCCCTGGGCCGGGAAAATCCACTGGAGTATGTTCCCTCCGCTGACACGGATGGACACGGGACATCTGTAGCGGCCATTGCAGCCGGCAGTGAAGATCCCGCAAATAATTTTATCGGAGCCGCCCCCCGCTGCGACATCGCAGTGGTCAAGCTTAAGCCTGCAAAAGAATATCTGAAAGATTTTTTCAGGTTCCCCAAAGTGCACTAGCATTCCAGGAGACCGATATTATGATGGGGCTGCGCTACCTCAATGATCTGAGTACTGAGCTGCGCAAGCCCCTGGTTATCTGTCTCTGCCTTGGCTCTAATCAGGGAAACCACTCCGGTTCGTCACCGCTCTCAGGACTACTCACCTTTTATTCCGGGTTTACGGGAAACTATATCATAATTGCAGCCGGCAACGAAGCCGGGATGGCCCATCACTACTATGGAAGTATCAACCGCCAGGGAGATATCACCGATGTGGAACTACTTGTCAATGAAAAGGATACCGGATTTTCCCTGAAATGTGGGGTTATCCCCTGAGCTGTACTCCATCGGGCTTGTCTCCCCCTTGGGGAGGTGGTTCCCGCATCCCGCCCAGGCTGGGCAGAAGTACCACCATCGATTTTGTGCTGGAGCGCACTGTGGTGGAGATTTACTATGAGGTGATCGAATCCACCTCAGGCAATCAGCTAACTCTTCTGCGCTTTAGCGATCCCACCCCCGGTCTTTGGAGGATCAGGGTATACAATGATCTGTATTTCAATGGAATATTTAATTTATGGCTTCCTGTGACTGGCTTTATCTCCCCTGACACAGTCTTTCTCCCCCAAACCCGGACACCACCCTCACAGCCCCATCCAACACAGTAGCCCCTATTACCGTAAGTACCTACGATGCCCACACCGGAAGCTTGTTCATCAATTCCAGCCGCGGTTACACCTTCAGCGGAAATATCAAACCTGATCTGGCCGCCCCCGGTGTGGATGTGTACGGCCCTAATGTTAACGGCCGCTACACCACGCATACAGGCTCCAGTATGGCGGCTGCCATCACTGCCGGGGCGGTGGCTCTTTTTTGTCAACTGGAGTATTTCCTGGAACGGCCCTTCCTATTTTTCTGCACAGGAGGTAAAGGGCTATCTCATCCGGGGCGCTTCCCGAACCCCAGGAACCCTGTATCCAAACCGGGAGTGGGGGGTATGGAACCTTAAATCTTTATCAAATTTTCGAATCTCTCATGGTACGGTAACACAAACAAGCTAACGCACATATGATGAAGTGTAATCAAATATTTGGAGGAACAAAACATGAGTGATTTAGCAGCAACAAACTGTGGATGTGGATGTGAAGGAGGAGTTAGCGGAGGATGTGGTAACAGCTGCGGTAACGGATGCGGCTTCGGAAACAACAGCATTCTTTGGATCATCATTTTACTGTGCTGCTGTGGCGGCAACAATGGCTGTGGTAATGGTTGCGGCGGTTTCGGTGGAGATAACTGCTGTATTATTATCGTATTGCTTCTGCTCTGCGGCGGATGCGGCGGTGGATGCGGCTCCTGTTGCTAATTGCCAGGCAAAAACACAGCCCCTTTATGGGGGCTGTATGTTTATATTATAGGAAAGTCCTTCGGAATTCCCTATGATATAAAAAAGCCCTCCGGGCGGGATCGCACTGCGGCGGAGTGGAAGATGGCTGCCGGGGCAGCCCCGCCGCAGGCGGAGAATCCTGCGCGCAGGATTCTTTTTAATATGGGTCTGTCACACTGAGTCTGACTCTTTCTTATTCTCTCTTCTCTTTCTGTCGTTCCTCTCCTGCTCCTTTTCTCTCATCTCCTGTTTCCTTTTCATACATTCCTCATCTATTTCATAAAAAGCATTTCCGTCAATTACTATTTTTCCTTTCATGAATATGCTCCTTTTCTCATATACTGGTAACTGTGAATGCACTGAACAGTTACACATACTTCAATATATGCAAAAATCCACTGTTTTGACCTGACATACTTTTGACGTAGAGATCATATAGTATAGGAAAAAAGCAAGGCAGGAATTCCATGAGTGAAGAACCCTATGTAAAGATGACTGCCATCGATCAAATTTCAGGCGGCAGCCTGCAGATTATAAAGGCAGCACTGCCCCTTATAGAACAGCCAGGCCAGCGGATGCTGGCTGTCTATATCAAAGCAATGGAGTTAAGCAACATTCTCTCATTTTACCAGGAAACCAGTGACATGAGCGCCTGCTCTCTGGAACCTGAGCACGCCTCTTTTCAGGAGATGCTACAGGATATCCGCAATTTCTGTACCCAGGCAGAGCAGGAAATGATTGACCAGTGCATCAATATTTTCCAGATGATCAATCTCTACTCCTCCTTCCAAAACAGCGGCAGCAGTTCCGACATGATGAAAAACCTTCTCTCTCGGAACAGCAGTCCTTGTTTGAAACCTATCAATCCATGTTTACTTCCGCATGAAAGGAGCTTATCAAATGAGTGATAACAGTTGGATGAATAATCCGCCCTGAACAATATCGACCCCCGCAAAGCTGCAGATGCTTATGTCCATGGCCGAACAGTCAAATGGAAAAAATCAAAAATGAGCTGCTGCCATTTTTGCTGGCAGCAGCCTCACAGTCAAAACTCCAAAGGCATGACCTTTTCGTCCGATGAGACGGACGCCATCATTGAGGTCATGAAGATGGGTAAATCAAAAGAAGAAATTGAAAAAAAATTGAGCGTATCCGCACAATGATGAAGTTCATGAAATAAAGCAATCAGCCGCCAATCTGTACATGCAGCCCTGTAGACCTCGCCACCTCCAGCAGTTCTTCCATGTGTTCGTTGGTGGGAGGCTCCAGGTGCTCCAGCGCATACCTACGCCCCAGGCCCTCGTATTTATCCTGTCCCAGCCTGTGATAAGGCAGCAGATGCAGCTCCCTTTACACCCTTCAGGCTTCTGGCAAACTGCGCAATCTGCAGAATCTCCTCCGCGGTATCGTTGCAGGTGGGAACCACGGGTACCCTTATAATAAGATTTTGGCCTGTCTGTGCAATCTTTCTGGCATTTTCCAGGATTCTTTCATTTGGCTGCCCGGTAAACATCTTATGCTTGGCGCTGTCCATATGTTTAACATCCATAAGATAGAGATCCAGCCAGGGCAAAATCTTATTTTCAATGGTTTCAAAGGGGGCGAAGCCAGTAGACTCAAGGCTGTATTTATCCCCAAAGACTGGGCTGCCCGGAGAAGTGCGGAGGCGAAATCCGGTTGAAGCAGGGACTCTCCTCCTGACAATGTTAAGCCGCCGCCGGAACGCCTATAATGTGGCATGTCTTTTACCACTTCTTCCATCACTTCCTCCACGGTCACATCCCTTCCAATCACTCTGTCCTCCCCGTTCTGACGCATGGTTTGGATTGCAAAGCTCTGGGACTCTGGGTTACAGCACCACTTGCACCTGAGTGCGCATCCCTTTAAAAATACAATGGTCCGTATCCCCGGTCCGTCATGGATCGAGTACTTCTGGATATCAAAAATTCTGCCTTTTTGTTTCAAATATTCTTTCTCCATATAGACTCCTAGAATGCCTGTGTGGTTCTTGCAATGATATCATCCTGCAAGGACCTGGACAGTGTGGTGAACAGAGCGCTGTATCCGGCCACACGCACCACCAGATGCTTATAATTCTCCGGGTGCGCCTGTGCGTCCAGAAGTGTTTCCCTGCTTACTACATTAAACTGCATATGCATGCCCTTCTGGTCAAAAAATCCCCTGATCAATGCAATAAACTTCTGCAATCCTGCTGTTCCGCTCAGGGCAGATGGGTGAAATTTTTGATTGAATAAAGTGCCGTTTGAGGCTATCCGTGGTCCAGATGCCACAGGAGTTCACCGTCGAGGTAGGTCCGTTCACATCTCTGCCAGCAGCCGGCCCCACACCGTCCGCAATGGGCGTATTGGCCAGCCTCCGTCCGGAGTGGCGCCCGTCTGTGCACCAAGGGGCACATTGGCGGATACCGGGTAGAGTCCTGCCTGATAAATGCCGCCCCTGGGATTTTCAAAGTGTTCCATGGGTTTTGTGTATGTATAGGCTACATCCCTGGCAAAGATCCACTTCTCTGATGTCATTGCCATACTTGGGCAGCTCATCAATCCATGCCAGAAGCTGGTCATACTTTGTCCTCTTTTCCGGAGATAAGGGTGTGTTCTTCACCGTCTGCGCCACTGAGGCCGCCAACTCCCGGGTGATCTCCTGTCCCGCTGCTGCCATCTGCTCCAAAATCTGTACAGTAAGATACTCTACGCGCTCTTTACTCAAGCCCTTGCCAAAGTTGTTGTCCAACGCATCCTTAAACTCCTCCAGCGTCAGCTTCTTTTCCTCAAACACCAGCCTCTTGATTGCATAAAGGCTGTCCGTGGCATTTTGCGATTCCAAAACCCTGGGGGCCTGTGAAGTTGTACACCGCACCGCCCTCCTGCAGTGACTTGCCCTTTGCGATGCAGTCGTCAATCATTGAGGACTGGTAGGGGAGAGGACACCTCTGTGCATGTGCCACATCAATGCTGTTGTCCGCATTGACCATGAGTCCGATAAAGTACTTCATCTGCTCTTTATAGGCATCGTAGAAGTCGTCAAAAGCTCTTCATCTCTGAGATGGGCATTGTCTCTACCCAACCTGCTCCCCAAACTCAGCCCCACTTGAGAACACCAGCTCCAGTGGCCGCAGCATATTGAAAAATGCCGCGTCGTGCCATCCATCCGTCTTTCCGGGGCACTGAGGTTCTACACAGCCGATGATGTTATAGTTTCTGGCGTCCTTCAGTGTCACGCCTCTGCTCATCAGTGCCGGTATAATCACCTCATCGTTGTAATAAGCGGGAAGTCCGATTCCTGTCCTGGTCAGTTTCGCCGCCTTTATCAGCAGTTCGTCGGGGGAACCGTTCCACACACGGACAGATAGGGAGGGCGCCGGAAGAAATACATGCATGGAAGCCTCAATACACATAAAGGAGAGGTCATTTGTCACATCATTGCCCTCCTCATCCTGACCGCCTACGATCAGGTTCTGGAAGAGGCTGTAACCTGCAAATCCCTCCGCGCTGGCCGCATCCCTGCATTTGTTCAGATCATTCAATTTCACCCAGATACAGTCTATCAGCTCCTGTGCTGACTCCCTGGTGATCCTTCCAGCCTCCAGATCTCTCTTATAAAATGGATACATATACTGGTCAAACCGCCCCGGTGAGATCGAGTGCCCCGAGGACTCTGTCTGAAGAAGCATCTGCACAAACCAGAAGGACTGGCAGGCTTCATAGAACGTCTGCGCAGGCTTTCCCGGCACCTTTGCGCAGTTCCGGGCAATCTGGAGCAGCTCCATCTTCCTGGTAGTATCCCCGCACTGTTCCGCTTCCCTAAGCGCCAGCATGGCATACCGGTGTGCATAGTCCATGGCCGCCTGGCAGCTGATGATCACAGCCTTCAGAAAACTGGAACGCTTCTGGTAATCCCCATCCGACACGCTCAGCTTGTCCAGCTCCGCATTCGCCTGGGCGATAATGCCCTCGTATCCCATATTCAGCACCTGGTCATACTTGACTGTGAAATGACCGATTCCATTGTAAAAATAGTTACCTGGGGTGAAAATATTGTGCTTCATAGCCAGCAGAGTTTCCTCTGCCATATAGGAGGTGGCCAGTTCACTGGTTGTTTTTCCCTTCCAGTACTTATACGCCTCATGGAGCGCCTTCTTGGCCTCCTCTGATATGTAGAAAGGGTCTGCGCTCCTGTTCTCCACAGTATCAAACTCTTCCTCCAGCCAGTCAAAGGAATATTCCGAAACACCTGACATCCCTGGCTGTCTTCGAATTGCTGCCTACAATCAGCTCACCTGGTCTTATGGTGATGGGGGAGCTCACGGCATATTTTTTTTCAAAAGCCTTGGCACGACGCAATATAATGGGATCCCCTCCGTTTCCCGGTAACTTTCCGTCAGAATGACTGCTCTGTCCGATTCAATCTCAGGCATGTGGTCATACAGGTCTTCCACCAGTTTACCGATTCTGGGACTTTTTCTCAATTTCTCCATCGTAGAATTTGTTCACACCAACTTCTCCTTTTCTATCTCTACTTCCCCTGTCCAATCCTCAGGAGATACTTCTTTTCCGCTAGGTAAATTATACCTCTTTTCCTCAGCCCTTGTCAATGAATTCCGTCATAAAATAACATAAATCAAACAAATCCAACATCTTCATGTTGGATTTGCAGCCATTTCTATTTTTGTTCTTTTTCTTTCCCCTCTTCTAAAATACACTCACGCAGAAGGGTAAGCGCATTTACAACGGAATACTCCCTCACCTTGTTCCTGTCTCCCTTTAGATGGAACTCCTTTACTGTAGTGCGGTTGTTCAGACAGCAGGCCATATACACAAGTCCAACCGGCTTTTTCCTCGCTGCCTCCATCCGGTCCCGCAATCCCTGTGATGGATACACAGACATCCGAGCCGGTGATAAAGGCTCCGTTTTCGCCATCTCCTTGGCAGTCTTTTTCACTGACTGCCCCGCAGTCTTTCAGGGTATTCTTCTTAACATCCAAAGCTTTCTCTTTGCCCGGTTGCTGTAGGTGACAAGTCCCTGTTTAAACACCTCGAAACCCCAGGCACATTCGTCAAGCGGGCTGCCAGCATTCCCCCTGTACAGGACTCTGCTGTAGTCAGAGTCAGCTCCTTTCTTTCAGCAGGGTGATAATGCTCTCCTCCAGCGTCTCATTTTCTTCCGTAGAATAGATATTGGTTCCAAACCGGTTCCTGAGCTCTTTGACCATGGGCTTAATCAACTTCTTAGCTTCTTTTTCATCCGCCGCCTTGGCAGTCACCCGCAGGTGTACCTCCCCGGTCTTCGCATAGGGGCAATCGTCGGATTGGTCTGACTTTCAATGAGGTCTGCGATCTGAGTCTCCACGTAGCTCTCTCCCAGCCCGCATATCTTAACCATACTGGAACAGATGGTCTCCGGCTGAAGCCGGTTCAGATAAGGAAGATATCTTTCTCAAACATGGGGAACATCTCATTTGGCGGACCAGGGAGAAGAATCACGGACTTTCCGTCCTTTTCCATGATTAAGCCCGGCGCAGTGCCATTTCCATTGTCAACGACCGTTGCGCCCTCCGGCACCTGTGCCTGTTTCCAATTGTTATCCGTGATGATTTTAAACTGGCTGTTTTAAAATACTCCTCAATTCTCTTTCTGGTGTGCTTATCCTCTTTTCAAAGGCATTCCCATGACCTTGGCCGCAACCTCTTTTGTCAGGTCATCCTTTGTGGGTCCAAGACCTCCGCTTAAAATCACCACATCTGACCGCTGTATGGCCGTTTCCAGAGTCTGTGCCAGACGCTCCTCATTGTCCCCGACCACTGCTTGATGGTACAGGGACAATCCCAGCAGCGCACATTTCTCAGCCAAAAAAATGCAGCATTTGTATTTACAATATTTCCGTACAGAAGCAATTCCGTCCCCACCGAAACCAACTCTACTATCATGTGTTTCTCCTCCTAATCCTGCATCCTCAATACCTGTCTGTTCTTTGCAATATAATCAACCAGCGAAATCACGGTGAGAACCAATGCCAGATAAATGAACACGGTCTCCAGCACAGCAAAGCTCTCACCCAGATCAGCAATCAGCAGAACAATCATGATGATCTGAGATACCGTCTTGATTTTTCCCCACCAGCTGGCAGCAATCACAATGCCGTTGTCAGATGCCACCAGGCGAAATCCGCTGATAATAAATTCCCGGCTGATAATCACAATCACAACCCAGCTGGGAATCTTGCCCAGCTCGATCAGGCAGATCATTGCCGCGGACACAAGAAGCTTGTCTGCCAGAGGGTCCATAAATTTCCCAAAATTCGTCACCTGGTGATTTTTCCTTGCCAGATATCCGTCCAGAGTATCTGTCAAGCTCGCGATGATAAAGATTGCAAGGGCAATATATTTGTCGTATTGCGTTATATCCACCAGCAGAAACACTACAAAAAACGGAATCAGTATCACTCTTAAAATTGTTAACAGATTTTGGCGTATTCATTCTGCAATTTCTCCTATCAAATCATATTCCAAAGCTCCGGTCACCCTAACCTTCACAAAATCACCGGACACCAGTGTCTCTGAGGAATTTATGAACAGATATCCGTCAATGCCAGGGGCATCTGCAAAAGTGCGGGCCACATAAGCGTTTTCCCCTGCAACCTGTCCCTCTACCATGGCGGTCATCACCTGTCCCACCTTGTCCTTTGCGCGTTCAAAAGCGATCTCCTGCTGCAACTCCATAAGCTCATCCCTGCGTTCCTGTTTC